>OJKP01000297.1_pt1 | contig 39280 bp, 36 predicted proteins | sample 1596521 | NCBI WGS metagenome assembly OJKP01 (sample SAMEA4350130, study PRJEB24818) | metagenome | biome: human; feature: gut; material: faeces | place: Denmark | collected 2013-09
TCTATGCGCTGAAGAATCTCTACAAGCTTACCCAGCGCCCTAAGGAGTTATGCGACAAGGTCTTCGACCGCCTCTTTGAGGAAGCCGAGATTGCCAAGTTTACTCCGCAGGAATTGAGGGAGTACGAAGCCAGTAAGATAGCGTATCGCGACATCAAGAATTCCGTAGACACCGCCAAGCGTGAAGGTATTGCTGAAGGAATGGAAAAGGGAATGAAGAAAGGAATGGAAAAGAAAAGCCTTGAGATTGCCAAGAAGATGCTGACAAAGGGCATGGATGAAGCGACTGTGATGGAAATAACGGGGCTGTCGGCAGGACTGATACAGCAGCTGAAAGCGGAGATGTAGATTATTGATTCGCAAGGCTCCTGTAACAAAACCAAGTCTTGCACACAATGCTAAGGAAATATCATCAGATACTTTGGAGTAGAGAATTGCCGTGCGGTGAGAAAATGGAGCTGACCGATGGGAAAAGTCATGGCTACCTTTCGTTATTGACTCTCACGCCTGAGAGATTGCAAAAGCCAAAGGTGCAGATGAAGCGAAGCGAAGGAGGTGCAGAAGGCGGAGCATACCGCTGAAAAAAGAAAAGCTTTCATCCTGCGTTGGTTGGGCGCAAGACAAAGGCTTTATCTGGAAAGGCGGATTAGGAGGGATTCCGCTTCATTGAAGTTTCATAGTCTTTGATGTCTTTACTTTTTACTAATGTCATCATCAGGTTGCTTACGAAGATTTGAGCGATAAACCGAAATATTTGTGGTTACATCTTTTCCTCCTACTCGACCATATACTTTTATAGTGGCTCGTGCGCCTAAGAAGCCCAACGGCAAATCTTCATCCTTCAACTTGGCAAAGTGAATGCGAAGTGTCTTATTATCGGTATTTTTCACAGAGACACCAACCTCTTCCTCGGTGGCAGAGATATTTTTCCCTTTATTGTTTTTTACTATTCCAAAACTGCAATCTAATGAATAGTTAATATTGTCGCAGTTAGTGCATGTCAGCTCTAAATCACCATCAATATAAGTGTACGAATAGATGAAGTATTTCGATTCCTTAGGGTAAAGAGTATAACCTATTTCTTCGGGATAATACCTGACACTTATATATTCAGGATTAGTGTTTGAAGTAGCATTAAACAAAAGGGGCGAGTCTTTCACTTCATCGCAACTGCTTAATATCACAACAGTAAGCAATGAAAATAGCATAATTAAAAGCTTGTTCATATCTATAATTTGTTTTGAAATCTTGTTCGCAAAGGTACTGTTTTTTTTCATTCAAGGAGTGATGTAGCAATTATTTTATTCCGCTTCATTATATTTCTCTAAAGAAATTTGTAACGTACATTATTTCGCCTCGTCAAACTTCTTTATGAGCATAGTCGGATCTTCATAAAACTTGTCTGTATCAAGTTCCTTAATAATAGGCTTCATTTCAGGAAAGTCTTTGAAGACAATTTTCAACATTGCTTTCACACCAATGGCAGATGACATCCAAAAAGCTCTGGCGACATCCTCACCCTTAACCTTAAAATAATAAATGCAGCCACCTCCAGTTATTTGTAAATTCTTGGTATTGGTCTGAGTGGTAATTGGATGCATATATGCAGTAGCTCTCTTTCCCTCATATAAAGGAATCATAAATACAGGTTCTTTGTATGGTTTTGGACTTTTGACCCAAACGCTCGGCATAGTTTTTTGCGCCATCAGAGGAATGAATGTAATCCATTCTTTTCCTTTCTCGTCGAAATACTTTACTTCTTTTATCTCAGACGATTTGTAATCTTTATGCTCACCATTCTTTTTATCTTTAACACGGATTTCACTTCCATTGTCGTACATAAACAAAGATTTAGTGTTTCCACTCACTGTTTGACCATTGTTCAGTGTCAACTTGATGTTCTGTGCTTGCATTGTAAATGCAAACAACAAGGCAAATAGCATTGTTAAAATCTTCTTCATATTCATTCTCGTTTTATTAGGTATAAATTATTATTAGATTGGCAAAAATAGCATTTATTTGCAGAAATTCCAAATGTTTAAAGACTTATTAACGTAAAATATTGGTTATCTCACTCCACCAACCGCTATTGGGTATAAATCGTGCTGTGGGAACTTCTCGCAGCCGATGTATCATCGTGGCGCATCGGGCTGCCGAGGTACACGTCAATGACCTGCCAGCCGTGGCGCTCAAACTCATGGACTACCACCCAATGGAAGTCCTGGTCGTTCACGGTATAGTTAGAGCCAAGGGCTGTGGCATCATAGTAGTAGATGACCATCTTGTTCGGGTGTGGAGCGTAATAGGTGCAGAAATTGGCGACGAGCGCAGGGATTTTCAATTCCGCTATGCGCCGGTGACCGTTGGTTCAGGGCGCCAGGTTTACGACCCCTCAAAGCCCAGGGCAAATGAATTCAAGCAGCACGCCCTCCTGTATGATTGATATTAACCAGCATGCTTACTCATTTTAGCTAAAAAACAGCCTAAATATTTGGAAGTTACTAAATTTCAGAGTATCTTTGCAAAAGAATAAAACTTATCAAGACAAAGGAATCAAAACGTATCCCTGTAAAGGAATAAAAAAATGCGTATGAGACAGGTAGAAGAAAGATATATCAGCTTGCTGACCGACTTCGGCTTCAAGCGAATTTTTGGAACAGCAATAAACAAGGATTTGCTGATTTGTTTTCTCAACAGTTTGTTTGATGGCAAACAGGTTGTGAAGGACGTTTCGTATCTCAACCCTGAGCATGTGGGAGACGTCTACACCGACCGCAAAGCCATCTTCGACGTATACTGCGAGGGCGAAAACGGCGAGAAGTTCATCGTAGAAATGCAGAATGCCTATCAGACATATTTCAAGGATCGCTCCCTGTTCTATTCCACATTCCCTATCCGTGAGCAGGCACCAAAGGGGAAGGATTGGGACTTCAAACTCAACTATGTATATACCGTTGCCCTGCTCAACTTCGACATGAACGAGGAAGCCTTCGAAAAGGAAAAAATCCGCCATAGTGTACAGTTGTGCGATACCGCCACTCATAAAGTGTTCTACGACAAGCTGGAGTTCATCTATGTAGAAATAGCCAAGTTTAACAAATCGCTGGAGGAACTGGAGACGCTTTACGACAAGTGGCTCTATGCGCTGAAGAATCTCTACAAGCTTACCCAGCGCCCTAAGGAGTTATGCGACAAGGTCTTCGACCGCCTCTTTGAGGAAGCCGAGATTGCCAAGTTTACTCCGCAGGAATTGAGGGAGTACGAGGCCAGTAAGATAGCGTATCGCGACATCAAGAATTCCGTAGACACCGCCAAGCATGAAGGTATTGCTGAAGGAATGGAAAAAGGAATGGAAAAGAAAAGCCATGAGATTGCCAAGAAGATGCTGACAAAGGGCATGGATGAAGCGACTGTGATGGAAATAACGGGGCTGTCGGCAGAACTGATACAGCAGCTGAAAGCGGAGATGTAGATTATTGATTCGCAAGGCTCCTGTAACAAAACCAAGTCTTGCATACAATGCTAAGGAAATATCGTCAGATACTTTGGAGTAGAGAATTGCCGTGCGGTGAGAAAATGGAGCTGACCGATGGGAAAAGTCACAACATCCTTGTAACCGAAGTTGCCCTGCAGGTTGACATTGATATTACCCAAAGCAGGGATAGTGATATAGTTCTGCTTGTTCTCAAAAGCCGGGTTCATATCGTGACGGAACTTGTAGTCGTCAGTAAAGTAAGCGGAATTGAGCGTCTGAGCCATTGCGGTGCCACCCATCATAAGCAGAGAGGCAACCAAGACATGCTTATATATTTTATTCATCATTTTCTTAGTCTTTTATGTGTGTTATTATTCTGTTACTACTCTCTGTCATTAATTGAAGTTACCAATCACCTTACCCACGAGTTTCACCTTGATGTTTTCCAACTTCAGGGTATGCATCTCAGGGAGTTGCACGGTAGCCAAGTTCTGACCGTTCTTGGTAGAAATCACCTTTGCGCTCACCTTAGCCGCTGCATCCATATCATTATGGATAGAAAGAATAATCTGAGGATTATCCAAGTCTGCTCTTACACCATCTTCTGAAAGGAAGTCAGGAACACCTGTCACAGCTACATCACCCAAACTTGAGATATTGATTTCAGGGTCGAAGATACCGGTAGCAGACTTCAAGTAAATATCATTGACTGTCACGTTGGCACCGATGGACAGTTCAGATGTAGGAACACCCGTTACATGAGCCTCAATACCGAGGTCGAAATAACCGTCCATCTTGATAGAGCCATTATTGACGATAACCCTACCATAAGCATCCTGATTTGCAAAATCCTGTTTTTTAGCCTTGATGGTGAGTCGGAGATTGCGGCTTGTTGAAACATTCTCCACGGTAATCTTGGAGCCGTTGACCATAGGAACGCCATTGCCATTACCATTGACAGATGAAATCTGCAGATAACCAGGAAGGTTGATGGTTGCCTTATCTATCTTGTTGATAGCAGAAGAAAGACCGTTGAGCGCGAGGTTCACAATCAGCTCGATTTCGTCCTTCACCTCAGCACTCTTCAGACTCTTCACGGCAGCATCCGTACCATTATATACGAACATCTGTTGCATAGGAGAGACAAAACTGAGATGAGTACCAGCAGCACGGGTTCCCTTGGCAGCAGAACTGGTTCTCAAGGTAAACGTATTGGTATAAGATCTACCAGTCAAGAAAATAGGAGAAATTTGAGGAAAAGTCCCACAAATTTCACATAGTTTTGATGAGATTATAAAGGCTCTTGCTGATATCATAAAATCTAAAGAGGAGTTCATTCTCCATTTCAAACGAACCTACTCAGAGCCTTACCCACCATCGTGGATTTTAGGAGAACTGCTTACTATTGGAAACGGCAATGACATTTATCGCAACATTAATTCTTGACTACCGCTGAATAGATACATATACATTCATTTTTATTAATAAATCATAAATAATAATAATGGCAGGGGGGGGGAAATTTTTATCGCAAATATTTTTTCATATCTTTGCAGTTCTTTCATATCAGGATGACTCAGGACGACAGCATAGATGTCACAATTGACACATTTGAATGAATAAGTATTTTTAGAAAAAAATCAACAATAGAGATTAATAAATTATGAAGAGTAAAAGGTATCTGCTTTCTTTTGCCAAGGCAAAAGGAAACATTGCGGCAGTTGCTTTTGCCGCAGTACTGATGGCTGCAAACGCTACTATAGCCTCGGCACAAAATAAAGCGACGGAAAGCAACGGAACAGAAAATACTATTGGAGGTGTTGACAACCTTTATGGCATTGATCCTTCGTCAGCAATTTGTACAAGCAAAGGAACGGCTGAAACCGACGGAGATAAGATTGTGTGTCTGTATAACGTCGGTGCCAAAAAGTTTCTGAGTATTGGCGGCAAGTGGGGTACCCATGCCTCGCTAAATGTTTCACCACATTCCATTTATATGATATGGAATAGTAAGTCAGAAACGTATTTCCTGCAAAGCAAAGTGACAGGTTCTAGTGCTGGCTCATATATGGGAATCTTCCAGGATAAAGATTGGGTAAATGGGGTATTTATGGATAGAAAGGAAAATTGCGCTATCAGATTTGAAAAAGCCAAGGACTATTCAGAAACGAACAAGGTGTATCTCGTCAAAATCAACACACTCCCTCCAATTAAGCAATTAGGTTATCTCACTGCTTATCCCAACGACGAGAATAAGCTCTGCGATTATGAGACAAGCTTAGCCACAGAGGGCACCCCAGAATACAAGAATCAGGAGTGGAAGGTGATTACAAAGAATGAGTATTACCTGCTCTTCAACACAGCCCCTGCACATATGAAATCGGTTGTCGATGCCTCTTTCCTTATTACTTGTCCTGATTTCAGAATAAATGATACTGATGCTGCAAAATGGCTAATCGGAGGTAAAAATTTACCTAATGACGTAAAGAGCCACGTGTACTTTGGAGACAAAAAAATGTACAAGACGTATAACATAATTGGCAACACAAAAGATGAGGCTTGGACAGGTAGAACAGAACCCCATCAACAAAAATACGGCAAGTATTTCTATTGCTACACCAAAGGCCTGCGCGGCTTCAATATCTACCAGGACGTGAAGGTACACAAGGGAGGATGGTACCTGCTGCGATGCAACGGATTAAGCACAGCGAACACTTCGGAGAACATCGCTAAGAACGGCACACCGCTTGCAAACCTGTTCATTACAGTGCTCGGTGCCGACGGCAATCCGATTAAAGAGATATACTCAGCAGCAACCCTCGACGGAATCAGTCAGGCTGATGCCGAGACGCTTGGCAATACATACGAAGGAGCCGGTATCGGACGTGCCTTCTTCGAGGGAAAGTATGAGAACCAGGTGCAGATATGTCTCGACAAAGCCCTGGATGGGAACGAAATATCAGACAAGAATCCTGTTACGCTCCGCATAGGCTTCTACGTAGACCTTACACCCGACGGAAAGCCGGCTGTAGCCAAGGACGAGCTGACCGCCGTGGACGAATTCAAGCTGCTTTATGCCGGACCGCGACGCAACCCGGAGCTGATTCTCGACGAGGAATCTACCGACCTGCGCTATCTGACCATGGCGACAGACGAATACAAGAACAGCGTGCTTCATCTGAACCGCAAGCTGAACGACAATATGTGGAACTCGCTCATTCTGCCCGTCGACCTGACATGGGGACAGATGAAGCGCACGTTCGGAGATGCAGTGAAGGTGGCAAAGCTTGCGGCACTGACGGAAAACAGCGTGCAGTTCGTGACCGTGGAGCCAAAGAACGACGATGACGTGATGGTAACAGCATTTGAGCCATATATCGTGTACCCACCATATACACAGGTGAAGTCAGCACCCTACACCGTAGAACACTTCTATACATCAGAGGGCGAGGACAACAGCCACTGGCTGGGCACCAACTACGAGATATCTACCGACGAAAACAACCGACTGACGAAGACCTTGAAAGGCGACCACTACGACATCACGATGGTGTCGCTCGACAGGAAGAAGCTGAATGAGTATGTAAACACCACCAATTGGGTATCAAAAACAATCGTCTCTGCCACCGACGGTGGCATGGACTGCAAAGGCACTATGGCGAAGACATACGAGAAAGGCGAGATTATCGAGGGCAGAGACGACCTCAACGGCGACTACTTCATGTATAAGGGAAAGCTGATACAGGTGCCGCACGGCAATATGGACGACGGCAAGCCGTATTCATACGGACTGAAGGCGTTCCGCTGCTGGTTTGAACTGAAGGACAATACTTCTGCCGAAGGAAAACCGAGCCAAGTATCGCTGCTCATCGACGGAGTGGAAGACAGCACCACGGGCATCGCCGACATACACGGCAGCACCGACTGCACATCCTACAAGCGTGGCATAGAGGGCGTGTTCAACATAAACGGACAGATGGTGCGCCGCAGTTGCAGCCTGGAGGGACTGCCTAAGGGAATGTATATAGTGAACGGAAAGAAGATAATAATCAGATAAGACAACAATAACAGTTACGCAAAATGAAGAAGAACTATATAACTCCAGAAATTAAGGTGATACAGCTCGAGGCTCTCTGCAACGAAGGCTTGAATATCGCCAGCGTACATAGAGCAGACCTCAAGGGAGAATGTATCAGCAAATTTGATGTGGTCAACGAGGATGCGACCAAGACTGATACTAAATACAAAGACTTGTGGGGAGAGTCGAACAGCGGTAAGTGGGGCGATGACTGACACCATCGTCTGCTATAGAAACAGATAATGAAAAGCGTCAAAGGGCTGAATTCCAGATTTGGAGTCCAGCCCTTTGTCTTTTTCACACTTCCTTCCAATCCACCAATCCTTTTCCCTTATCATCCAGCTCTATTGCAAGAGCAAAATCCTACAGATTTCACATAGTTTTGCTGAGATTATAAAGGCTCTTGCTGATATCATAAAGTCCCACAGATTTCACAGATTTACACAGATTTATTTTTACTTCAAAAAGATCTGTGTAAATCTGTGAAATCTGTGGGACTTTTTATGAGTCCTTTCTGTGGGACTCTACAATCTCAATAGTACTATATAAGTTCTGTGGAAATCTGTGGGACGATGAAATATCAGAAATGAAAAGGAGTCAAGACATTCAGCAGACGATCGAAATCGGCTTTTGAAATGCGACGGCCACGGAGACTGCGCACCTGCGGATAATCCTCAAAGTAGTTTTCCTGGGTGGTGTACCAACAATGCGATTTCACCTCCCGAAGTTTCACCAACTGACTTTCGATGCGACGGGCAAAACCGGGATTGACCCGTGAGAGATAATGCTTGCCATCCTGCATTTCTATCGCTAAGATCAGATAGGTCTGCGGGCCCTGTGCCTTTTTCTTTTTGACCACCTGTTCGCTCACCTTCCATCCCTTGGTAGAAGTCATCACCCGGATATCCCAGCCATAGGTGCGGTTCAGTTTATCCATCATGCCCCGAAAGACAACCCCATGTGAAGACGTATCCTTCAGTCCGGTGTAACCAATAATATAATGTATCATCTCGTGGAGCAGCACACTTTTGGCCTGCTTCTCTGTCATATCATAATAGGTGGACATGGAAATTTTAAAATCATAAAGTTTCGTACGCCCCCATCGGGTAGCTCTCTTATACGCCATCTGCCCGAGCCTGGTCTTGGCCCGGGTAACCCCCAATTCAGGTGTAGGCAACTTTCCTCCGAAGTACTCGTCGTCGAAGAACCTGAACCATTTTTCCATCCATTCAACAGTTACAATCATAAAAAATGTATATAAATACAGGAATATACCTATCTTTGTGTCAAACCGGTTGCAAAGATACAATTTTTCCAGCATTTTATTCAATATTTATTGGAAAATGAGTAACTTTGCACGCAAATTTTATAACGAGAAATGAATAAAACTGCACAGTATATCATCGACATCCAGAATGTGTCAAAAAGATTTGGGGAGAAAACAGCCCTACATGACATCAACCTCTTTGTGAGAAAGGGTGAATTCATGACCATACTCGGTCCTTCGGGTTGTGGTAAAACTACCCTATTGAGACTCTTGGCGGGTTTTGAAACTGCCACAGAGGGTATCATTACCATTAGCGGTAATGACATTACCAATCTACCACCTTACAAGCGCAATGTGAACACGGTATTTCAGAAATATGCCCTGTTCCCTCACCTGAATGTATATGACAACATCGCCTTCGGACTGAAACTGAAGAATACACCGAAGGAGGAAATCATGCCTAAGGTGAAACGCGCCCTCAAGATGGTGAACATGAGCGACTATGAATACCGTGACGTCAACTCGCTTTCGGGTGGACAGCAGCAGCGTATCGCCATCGCAAGAGCCATTGTCAACGAACCGGAAGTCTTGCTGCTTGACGAACCATTGGCTGCACTCGACCTGAAGATGAGAAAGGACATGCAGTTGGAGTTGAAGGAAATGCACGAACGGTTGGGCATCACCTTCGTCTATGTGACCCACGACCAGGAGGAGGCGCTGACCCTGAGCGACACCATCGTGGTGATGAGCGAGGGAGAAATACAGCAGATAGGCACCCCTACTGACATCTACAACGAACCGGCAAATGCCTTCGTGGCCGACTTTATCGGTGAAAGCAATATCCTTTGCGGAACAATGATACACGACTGTCTGGTAAAGGTAGCCGGATCAGAAATACCTTGTGTGGATAAGGGATTCGGATGCAACCAGGAGGTAGATGTCGTAATCCGTCCGGAAGACATCGAAGTGAGCACCGATACAGCGCATGCCCAGTTTGTGGGCAAGATTACCTCTTCCATCTTCAAGGGTGTACACTATGAAATGTTAGTTGAGAGTGACAAGGGATGCGAATTCCTTATCCAAAACTACAAGCATTTCGAGGTAGGACAGACCATCGGTATGAACGTGATTCCCGACAATATCCACATCATGAAGAAGGAGCGCACCACGAATACCTTCGAGGCAAAAGTAAACGGTGACGGCACCATCGAGTTCTTAGGCTGTGAATATCAGATAGAGATTCCAGAAGAGAAGAAGAATCAGATTCATACGGATGAAGACGGTAAGGATGTGATCCCAGTAAACATCGATTTCGACAAAATAGAACTCTTCGACAACGAGGGTGAGGGAACCTTTACGGGCGACATCAGCTTCATCCTCTACAAGGGCGACCACTATCATCTCACCATCGACACAGACTGGGGCGAGAAGCTCTATGTAGATACACAAGATGTCTGGGATTTGGGAGACCACGTGGCCATCACCATTCCGCAGGAAAACATCCGATTCCAGTAATTCGAAAAAATGCAGATTAAAATATAAAACATTGCAGATCAGAAATTGAAACTCATTAAGTTTATCTCTTCGCGACAAAGCTGGTCGATTCCATACGCCATATTCGCGACTATTTTCGTGGTATTGCCTTTGATACTCATCGTATTTTTCGCATTCACCGATGAGTACGGCAACATCACACTCTATAATTTCCAAAAGTTCTTAGCCCATCCAGAGGCTATCAACACCTTCGTGTATTCAATAGGCATTGCTTTCCTGAACACCCTGCTGTGCATCCTGTTAGGTTATCCGGCAGCCTATATCCTGACACAGACCAAGATGAAGTATGCCAACACCATCGTGATGCTCTTCATCCTGCCGATGTGGGTGAACATCCTGGTACGAACCCTTGCCACCGTGGCACTTTTCGACTTTGCCGACCTGCCATTAGGTGAAGGTGCACTGCTATTCGGTATGGTATATAACTTCATCCCGTTTATGATCTATCCGATTTACAACACCTTGCAGAAAATGGATCGCAGTTATATAGAGGCAGCCGAAGACTTGGGTGCATCGCCATGGCAGCAGTTCTTCAAAGTGATCCTGCCCCTCTCCATGCCGGGAGTGGCAAGTGGCATTCTGATGGTATTCATGCCTACCATCTCTACCTTTGCCATCTCCGAACTGCTGACGATGAACAACATCAAGCTCTTCGGAACCACCATCCAGGAGAACATCAACAACTCCATGTGGAACTATGGTGCAGCCCTTTCGCTCATCATGCTCTTCCTGATAGGAGCCTCAACACTCATAGCCGGTGACAACGGCAAACAGGAAGGAGGTATCAGATGATGAAGACCTTATTCTCCAAGAACATGATGAAGAACATCTTCTGTCAGGGTTATCTGTGGCTGCTCCTGCTGTTTCTCTATTCCCCTATCTTCATCATCGTCATCTTCTCCTTTACCGAGGCAAAGGTGATGGGCAACTGGACGGGGTTCTCTCTGCAACTCTACAAGAATCTCTTCGTAGAGGGAACCCACCATTCGCTGACGGCAGCACTGATCAATACGGTGACCATCGCACTGATAACCGCCACCGTCTCTACCCTCTTCGGTACGCTGACCGCCATCGGCATCCACAACCTGCGCAACAGGAAAGCACGGTTGGCGATTACATTCGTCAACAATATCCCGATACTCAACGGCGACATCATCATCGGTATCTCGCTCTTCCTGCTCTTCATCACGTTGGGCATTCCGCAGGGCTATACCACGGTGGTACTCTCGCATATCACCTTCTGTTTGCCTTATGTCATCCTGAGCGTCATGCCACGACTGAAGCAGATGAATCCCAACCTCTATGAGGCTGCACTCGACTTAGGAGCTTCACCGATACAGGCGCTCCGCAAGGTCATCATTCCAGAGATACTGCCCGGTATGATTTCCGGTTTTATGCTCGCCATCACGATGAGTATCGACGATTTCGCCGTCACCATCTTCACCATCGGAAATGAAGGATTGGAAACACTTTCCACCTTTATCTATGCCGATGCGCGCAAGGGTGGACTTACGCCGGAACTCCGTCCGCTATCCACCATCATCTTCGTACTGGTGCTGGTCATGCTCGTTATCATCAACCGTCGTTCTGACAAAAATAAGAAGAAATAAGAATGAAGAACAAGATATTATTTATCCTAACCCTGCTGATGATCCTGCCGCTCTCTTCCTGCTACAACAAGGAGAACCGGGAGGAGATACTGAAGGTTTACAACTGGGCTGACTACATTGACGAAGATGTATTGGCCAACTTCCCTGCCTGGTATAAGCAGCAGACTGGCAAGAAGATCCGCATCATCTACCAGACTTTCGACATCAATGAGGTGATGCTGACCAAGATAGAACGTGGACATGAGGACTACGATGTGGTCTGCCCGTCGGAATACATCATCGAGCGAATGCTGCGTAAAGACCTACTGCTGCCCATAGACACCGCATTTGGCAAGACCCCCAACTATCTGAAAAATGTTTCTCCATACATCGTGGAGCAGATAGATGCTACAAGCAACAATGAGCGCATCGCCCACCACTATGCCGTACCTTATATGTGGGGAACCTGTGGTATATTATATAATAAGGTACACGTACCTTTGAAAGATGCACAGACATGGGGCACGCTATGGAACCGGAAATACCGTGGGAAACTACTGATGAAAGACTCCTACCGCGACTCATACGGTACAGCACTCATCTGGGCACACCGCAAGGACCTGGAAGCCGGGAAAGTTACGGTTCCAGAACTGATGAATGACTATTCACCCAACGCCGTGGCTATGGTAGAGAAAAATCTCAAAGCACTCAAACCGAACATCGAAGGATGGGAAGCTGACTTTGGAAAAGAGACCATGACCAAGGGAAAGGCTTACCTCAACATGACCTGGAGCGGCGATGCCGTATGGGCTATTGAGGAGGCGAAGAATGTGGGCGTGGAATTAGGATATGAAGTACCAAAGGAAGGAAGCAACGTATGGTTTGACGGTTGGGTAATCCCTAAATACGCCAAAAATCCAAAGGCTGCCGCCTACTTCATCAACTATCTCTGTCAGCAGGACGTGGCACTTGCCAACATGGAAACCACGGGTTATGTGAGCAGTGTGGCTGGCAAGAAGATACTGGATGCCATGAGCAATCAGGAGACCTATCCGGAGCAGGTGAACTTAGCTTACTTCTTCGGGGAGGCTGGCAGGAAAGCCCATCTCAACCCTATCATGTACCCAGACAGCAGTGTGGTGGCAAGATGTGCCATGATTCATGATGCAGGCGAGCATACTCCTGAAGTGCTCGATATGTGGTCGAAGGTTAAGGGCGACAACCTCGGTGGCGGAATCGTCATCTTCTTATTAGCTATCGTGGCTGCCATCACCATCTTTGTGGCGATTAAGAAAATTGAGCATTATAAACATCGCCGACTGTCGAGAAAGCATCACAGAAGACACGTGATAAAAGTAAAAAGGTAAAAAGGGAAAAGGTAAAAAGATAAAAGGGTAAAAAGGGAAAAGGGCTTTGAGAAAGGGAAAAGGGCTTTGAGAAGGGGAAAAGGAGGGGAAAAAGGAGGATTTTATAGGGAAAAATGAAGTTTTTTGAAGAAAAAGAGAAAAAAGTTGCTGAAAAATTTGGTGGAATGAAATAAAAACACTACCTTTGCACTCGCTTTTGAAAACATAGAGCAAGGGTGGTTACCAGAGTGGCCAAATGGGGCAGACTGTAAATCTGCTGGCTATGCCTTCGGTGGTTCGAATCCATCACCACCCACTTTTCCCAAAACAACTCAAAAAATAAAGAATCCGATTCCTTTTATTAGGTTTCGGATTCTTCGTTTTTATATACCCCACCTGCACACTCTCTTTTATTTTTGGCTGGACAAGGAAAAATTTCTCCCTCCCCAAGCAAAAATTATTTCCAGCGCAGGGAACTCTTCAGGCTTGCGTCTGTGTTTTGGGCCAATTCACTAAGAAAAGTTTACTCTTGGCACGGGTAAAGGCGGTATAAAGCCAATGGATATAATCAGGTGTCAACATATCATCCGTCATATATCCCTGATCTACATAGACATGTTCCCACTGTCCACCCTGTGCCTTGTGGCAAGTGATGGCATAGGCATACTTCACCTGCACGGCATTGAAGTACTGGTCTTCTCGGATAGCCTTCATGCGATCTGCCTTCAGCGGAATATCCTGATAGTCTTCCTCTACCCCACGGAAAAGCTGTTCCTGTTGCTCACGGGTAAGGGCTGAAGCCTCACTCTGCAAGGTATCCAGCAGAGCCGTTACGCTGATTTCATAATTATCATAGTCGGGAAACTGGAGCAGGAGTGTAGCAAAATGAAAACCATAAAGATCCAGATGGCGGCGCACCCGCAATACTTTCGCCCGGTCACCATTCGCTAAGAAAGAAGGAATTGACTGCAGTTCCTTTCTCACTTCAGGCGTATCGCCCGAAGCCTTCATCTGCTTCCGTTCATTTTCTGTCCAATAATAATTGTTCTTCACAATCATGAGCATATCACCGCCGGAGAGTTCTTCCTCCCGGTCGAGTACCATATTGCGGATGCCATTATTATAGATATTCGCCCTCTTGTTGCTGCGCGTAATCACCATCGTCTCATCCTGTCCTACCTGGTAATAACTGTTGGCAAGACTCTCCACGAGTTCATTGCCCGGCATCATCACAATGTCGGCAAACCCCTGGAAGCGGATGAGAGGCAACTGGGTGATATCATCATGGGTAATCATCTGGCGGATGACCGTAGCGTTATACAAAATACCGGACTCCTGACTTTGACGAAGCACCTCATTGAGGTCGCACTCATACACTTTCAGTCCATAGCCCTCCAGCATCATCGCCTGAAGAGCAGGAGATTCCTCCTCCCCCACCGGTGGCAGCTGAGCCTTGTCGCCAATAACCATCAGACGGTCGTTGCGCCCCTGATAAACAAAATGCACCAGATCGTCCAGCAAAAAGCCACTACCGAAATTGCCATCGCCCAATCCAAGATTAGAAACCATGGAAGCCTCATCCACCATAAACAAGGTGTCGGTATAGAGATTATCATTCAGATTGAATTTTCCATCCACACCGGCAAAAGATTTCTCACGATAGATACGGCGATGAATGGTATAGGCAGGGCAACCGCTGTTGAGCGAAAAAACCTTTGCTGCCCTACCCGTAGGAGCTAAAAGCATGACCTTCTGCCGGATAGCCTGCAAAGTACGTACGATGGCACCCGAGAGGGAAGTCTTACCCGTACCTGCAGAACCCCGCAGAATCATCGCACAATGAGGGGTCGTATCTGTGAGGAATTGAGCAAAAACCTCCAGTGCATGCGCCTGTTCAGAAGTAGGCTGAAACCCAAATTGTTGTAATATCTGATATTTTAACTCTTCTTTGACCATATTTCAAAAACATTTTGTATCTTTGCACTTGCAAAAGTAACAATACTTTTTGAAATGAAACGAAAAATAAACATAAATTATATATTGGGGGCATGCGTCATCGTGCTTTTAGTACTCTGCACGCTGAGTATCTCTCAGCCGCTCCGTTTCCAGTCTGCCAAGCAAGAACGGGAAAAGGCGGTGAAGGAAACACTTATGAAAATACGTACGGCAGAAGAGAGATATAAGGCACGACACGGAGGCTACTCGGGGGATTTCCAGACACTCATCAAGGGAAAATATCTGCAGGAATCCCTACAGTATATCCCCTATTCTGACGGAAAGAAGTTTACGCTCTCTGCCACAACCATCGTCAGCAAGAGCGGCAAGCAGATTCCGCTGATGGAATGCGGTGCCTCTTATGAAGACTTCCTCAACGGACTGGACGAGAATGCCGTACAGGAACTCATAGACAATGCAATGATTTCAGGAGCATATCCTGGACTAAAGATAGGTGACATTACAACAGACAACAACAATGCAGGTAACTGGTAACAACAAGAATTGGCAACAAGCCCGACTCACTATCCGCGTGAGCAACAATACACTCAGCTTTTCCGTCGTGGACAGAGAAGCCGAGCATCAAGTGATATACGAACCTTACACGGTGAAAAGTGGAGTCTCCATGGCGGCAAACCTGCGCCAGGCTTTCAAGGAGAGCGACTTGCTGCAACGAGGATATTCGAAGGTAAGAGTCTATATAGATACACCAGTACTCATCGTACCGGTAGAAGAATTCAAGGAGGAAAACCTCACCACCCTCTACCAGCATGCTTTCACGAAGCACGACAGTGATGCCCTTCACTACCGGGTGCAGCCATCACTGAATGTTGTGGCCATCTTCCCTATCAACAAGGACTTGAAATTGGTGGTAGAAGACAATTTCAGCAATGTGCGCTTCACCCCTATCCTGCAACCCGTATGGAACTACCTTCACCAGCGCAGTTTCGCAGGAATCAGACGCAAGTTGTTTGCCTATTTCCATGACAAAAAAGTGGATATCTTCAGTTTTGAAAAGAACCGTTTCAAGTTCTTCAATTCATTCGAAGCACCCCACCCAAAGGATGCCATCTACTTCATGATGTATATATGGAAGCAGTTGGGAATGGACCAGCAGCAGGACGAGCTGCATCTCGTAGGTGATATTCCAGACAAAGAATGGCTTCTCTACAACATCAAACTCTATATCAGGAAAGTGAATGTACTGAATCCTTGTGCAGAGTTCAACCGTGCCCCCATCACAGAGATAAAAGGCATGCCATTCGACCTGTTGACTCTATACTTGAGCAAATAAAGAAAAATCAGAAATATCCGATTTTCAATCAAAAAAATCAGGATTTAAATCAGAAAGGATCAGGATTTATAAACAACAATCAGATTGATAAACAGAAAGAATTATGAGAATTATTACAGGACAATATAAGGGACGCCATTTTGACATTCCCCGTACATTCAAGGCGCGCCCCACCACAGACTTCGCCAAGGAGAACATCTTCAATGTGCTCCAGGGTTACATTGACTTTGAAGATGCCACAGCCCTCGACCTTTTCGCAGGAACAGGAAGCATCTCCTTGGAACTCGTATCGCGCGGTTGCAAGCAAGTGGTAAGCGTAGAAGCCGACCGTGATCATGCCAATTTCATCCGCCAATGTTTCAAGAAACTCAATGAAGACAGAGACATCCTGGTACGTGGCGATGTGTTCCGCTTCCTGAAATCCTGCCACCAGAAGTTCGACTTCATCTTTGCCGATCCTCCTTATGCTTTGGAAGACCTGGCAAAGATTCCAGACTTAGTATTAAACGGCGAGCTGCTCAACGAGGATGGCATCTTCGTTTTCGAGCATGGCAAGAACCATGACTTTTCCGCCCATCCGAGATTTTTAGAGCACAGAAGTTACGGCAGCGTCAACTTCTCCCTCTTCAGATAGTCACCCCTTTTCTGGTAACCTGCCCTTTGCCTGATAACTACGCTGATGGTTATCAGACAAAGAACATAACGAGAATCTGAGCGATAATCACTCTGACAAACATGCCCAGGGGATAAACCGTAGCGTAAGTGATACTTGGTGTATCCCCATCCAAGGTATCATTGGCATAATTCAGCGCCATCGGATTGGCCATACTTCCACAGAGGATGCCACAGATGCTTCCGAAATCATACTTCTTGGTTTTCAGAATGATGAAACCTACAATGACAACAGGAACCAGTGTGATGAGGAAGCCGATGCCTACCCACATCAGACCTTCGGGACGGACAACTGTCTCGAAGAACTGACCGCCCGCCTCCAGACCCAAGCACGCCAAATACAAGGCAAGCCCCAACTCGCGCAACATCAAACCTGCACTGCGGGTCATATAGGAAATGAAATGCACACGAGGACCCAAGGCACCTATCAGAATACCCATCACGATAGGTCCACCGGCAATACCGAGACGTACCGGAGCCGACATGCCAGGGATGTTAAGCGGAATCGTGCCAACGGCAAGACCTAAGATGATTCCGAGGAAGATAGCACCCAAGTTAGGTTCGTTGAGTGTTTTGACAGCATTACCCAAGAACTGTTCCACATGATCGATACTGGTAGGATCACCCACTACCGTAAGACGATCGCCATACTGAAGTCGCAGATCATCGGTAGCCAACAGTCGGATATCACCACGGAGCACACGGCTCACATTCACACCATAGCTGTTGCGCATCTGAAGATGTCCGAGTCGCTTACCATTGAGTCCAGGACGGGTAACCACGATGATGCGGCTTTCCACCTTAGCATCAATGGCATTCCAGTCCACCTTATCATTATTCCACTCCTTATCCACTTTCTTACCGAAGAGAATCTGCATGGCAGACACCTCATCCTTATTCGTCACCACCAGCACATTATCGCCTGTATGAAGCACGGTATCAGCTTGTGGCACAATCACCTGTTCACCACGCCAGACACGAGAGATGATAAACTTACGGTGAGTGAGCATGGAGATTTCTGCAATCGTATTACCATTGAGTGCCGGATTCACAATCAGATACTGTCCGATGGAAGTATGGTCGTCATCATCATTGCTTCTGATTTGCAGATCCTCAGGCTTCACAAAGAGTTTGCGCAGCAGCATCATCGCTAAGATGACGCCCACAACGCCCAAGGGATAAGTGACCGCACAGCCCAAGGCACCACCACTCGGCATGCCCAACTGTTGCAAAGCCTGCTGGGCAGCACCGAGTGCAGGTGTATTGGTAGTAGCACCACAGAGGATGCCCACCATATCCGGCAAACTCACAGGAAGCACCCAGCACAGGAGCAGTGAGAAGAGCGTGCCCACCAAGATGACCGCCATACTCCAGAGGTTGAGCGAAATACCCTCATGGCGCATGGAACCAAAGAAGTTAGGACCCACGTAGAGTCCGAGCACATAGACAAACATGGTGAGACCAAAGCTTTCAGCAAACTCCAGCATATTGTGATCGACAGTCAGACCGAGATGTCCGGCTACGATTCCCACGAAAAAGACGAAAGCGATTCCCAATGATATGCCTTTGATATGGAGCTTACCAAGCGCAAGACCCAAAGTACAAATCAAGGAAAGAATGACGATGCCCTGCACCGCCGAATGTACGTTGATTAATCCATCAAACCACATGATCTAAATCTATCAATAGTTGTTTTTATTGAGTTTTTATTCAATTTCGAGTGCAAAGGTAATCAGAATCAGGGACAAAACAAAATAAAATCGATTTTATTTCTCAGAAACAGAAAGAAAACTTTTTCTTTTTCCCGGTTTTTTAGTAACTTTGCAACCGTTTTGCAAAAAGAACAAAGAAGTGAGCCTCCTGTGAAGGCTCACTTCATCAGAAATAAAAACGATTATAATGAAAGATATCTGTTGTATCGGTCACATCACAAAAGACAAGATTGTGACTCCAAACCGTACCGTCTATATGGCTGGCGGCACCTCATTCTATTTCTCGTATGCCATCAACCAGCTTCCCAAGGATGTAACTTTTTCACTGGTTACAGCCATGGATCCTACAGAAAAGGAACCAGTAGAGAAGATGCTCAAGGCTGGCATCGACGTATCGATGAATGCCTCCCGCAACACAGTGTTCTTCGAGAATATCTATGGAGAAAACCAGAATGAGCGCAAACAGCGCGTATTGGCAAAGGCCGATCCGTTTACCATCCAGCAGTTGGAGCATGTAGATGCCAAGGTTTTCCATTTAGGTAGTCTGTTGGCTGATGATTTTCCAACGGAGGTGGTGGAATATCTGTCTAGCAAGGGAAGGGTTTCCATCGACGTTCAGGGTTATCTGCGCGAGGTGAGAGACGAGAAGGTGTATCCTATCGACTGGAAAGAGAAGTTGAAGGTACTGAAGCATACCTACTACCTGAAGGTGAACGAGACAGAAATGGAAACCATCACGGGTCTGAAAGATGCCCATGAGGCAGCAAAACTGATTCATGCCTGGGGAGTCACCGAGGTGATTATCACCCTTGGCAGCGAAGGTTCCCTCGTCTATGTAGATGATAAGTTCTATGAGATTCCTGCCTATCCTCCTCACGAAGTGGTAGATGCCACAGGATGCGGAGATACTTATTCGGCTGGTTATCTGTATAAGAGACTGCAGGGTGCAACTCCTACGGAAGCTGGAAAATTTGCAGCTGCCATGTGCACCATCAAACTGGAGCACAATGGTCCGTTCAACCGGTCTATTGATGATGTGGAAAAAATCATAAAGAAATAAAGGAAAGCTCAGAAAAAAAATCCCCACAGAGTTTTATATGGACCTGCTGAGAGAATAAAGTCCCACAGATTTCACAGATTTACACAGATTTATTTTTTCTTCAAAAGGATCCATATAAAATCTGTGTAAATCTGTGAAATCTGTGGGACCTTTTTGTCAGAGAAAACAGGAATTACTTAATTATTCTTTTTTGAATCCCTCTATGGCTCCCTGCACCTTTTTCTTGGTACGCTTGAAAACCTTAGAGACTTTTGCGCCTATCGTATTGGCCACATCAGACACCTGGTCAGAAGTCTTGTCAGTAAAGTTGCGCACCTGCAGTTTCTGGTAAGCCACCTTGGCTTTGCTCACGCGGCGCACATCCTCATCGCTGATAGAATCTTTCACAATACTGTATTCCTCCAAATAAGCCTGATAAGTAGAGTCTATCTTTTCTTTCTGGGCATCAGACAATTCCCTATTGGCAGAAGCACTCTTGACAAAAGTTTCAAACCTCTTGGCGAAAGTGCCGGCATGAGACAATGCAACCTGCTGCTCTTTCTCTACCGACTTCATTGCATTCTCCATCTTCTTTTGCTCCACCCCATTATCTGACTTCTTCTGCTCCACTCCATTCACGGTTTTCTGTCCGATTTCATTCTGCGCAAAACCCGAAAGAGAAACGGCGAGCAAAAATCCTAAACTTAAAATTGTTTTTTTCATCTTTTTACTTCTCCTTTAAATATAAATACGTCACTCACTTCGGCTGCAAATATAGCATTAAATTATCAAACTCGCAAATAAAGTAACAATTATTCATATTTTTCAACGAAAACATCAAACTATAAGGTGGAAAAGTCGCCATCCTTACAATTTACAAGCAACAAATACCTAATATATATAATTTTATTACTTTTTGCACATTTAGATAGTTAAAAATCTGTTATTTTGTTCATTATCTCAAAGAAAAGCTATAATTTTGCAACCGAAATAGAAATAAAACCAAAACATATTGCAATGTCATGCTAAAAACAATTGCAAAGAAATAGATTCGAAAGAGAATTCGGATAGATTCAGAATAAAATTGAGAATATAATAATAATAATAAACAACAATAAAAGAAATGAAAAAGATCAGAGCAGCCGTTGTAGGATACGGCAACATTGGTAAGTTTTCTGTAGAGGCTCTTGAGGCAGCTCCAGACTTCGAGATTGCAGGTGTAGTACGTCGTCAGGGCGATAAGGACAAACCTGCTGAATTGGCTCAGTATGAAGTAGTAGATGACATCACAAAGTTGAAAGATGTAGATGTTGCCATCTTAGCTGCTCCTACCCGTTCATGTCCAGAATATGCTGAGAAGATTGTGGCTCTTGGCATCAACACCGTCGATAGCTTCGACATCCACACCAGCATCCTCGACTACCGTACCAAGCAGATGGAGAACTGCAAGAAGGCTGGCAAGGTAAGTGTTATCTCTGCCGGTTGGGATCCAGGTTCAGACTCTATCGTACGTGTACTCATGGAGAGTCTTGCTCCAAAGGGTTTGACTTATACCAACTTCGGTCCAGGTATGAGCATGGGGCACTCTGTTTGCGTAAAAAGCAAGAAGGGTGTTAAGAATGCGCTCTCTGTTACCATCCCATTGGGTGAAAGCATCCACCGTCGTATGGTTTATGTAGAGTTGGAAGAAGGTGCTACTCTTGAGGCTGTTACTGCAGAAATCAAAGCTGACCCTTATTTCGCTAACGATGAGACCCACGTATTCGCAGTAGCTTCTGTTGACGACGTGAAGGATATGGGTCATGGTGTGAACCTGATTCGCAAGGGTGTTTCTGGTAAGACTCAGAACCAGCGCTTCGAGTTCAACATGAGCATCAACAACCCTGCTCTTACTGCTCAGGTATTGGTGAACGTAGCTCGTGCTTCTATGCGCCTGCAACCAGGTTGCTACACAATGCCAGAGATTCCAGTGATTGATATGCTTCCTGCTTCTCGCGAGGAAATCATCGCTCACTTGGTATAAGAGGCTGTTCTATACAAAGCATCTCAAGTAGAGCATTTTAAGTTTATTGAAAAAGAAAATAGGTATCCGCTATCAAAAGGGGATACAAACAAAAAAACGAGGGCGCTGTCACAGCGTTCTCGTTTTTTTTCCTTTGTACTAAATTCTACCTAAACAAAAATAAACCTAAAACCTATTAACCTATTAACCTAAAATATATATTGTTGTTTTCACGCTGCAAAGATAGTAACTTTATCAAAAAGGCATTAGCACTTATCGTTCATAAAATGGTAAAATCATTCAATTTGCTGCAAATGAACGATTTTTAGCATATTTTTACCGATTTGTTACATTTATCTGTCGCCTTTTTCTGACTTTTTCCCACAAATTTCTGTATTTTCATCAGATAAAACATAAAATCCCACAGATTTGCATAGTTCCCATATAGACCGCTGATTTTTTTAAGTCCCACAGATTTCACAGATTTACACAGATCTTAGATAAACCTCGCAGAGATTATAAAGTTCCACAAATTACACAGATCTTTTGAAGCAAAAAAATCTGTGTAAATCTGTGAAATCTGTGGGAACTTTATGGAGCAAGTTTGTGGGGAAGCTTATGAGAACTTTGTTGGGAAGTTTATGAGACCCTTCAGAACAAAAAAAGGTGTGACTGATGCCACACCCTTTATATCATTATGAAAAAATCAGATGATTACTTCACGATACCCTTCTCAAGATATTCCACGAGGTTGCAACGAACCTTCTGACCTGCATCCTCGGCAGCAACCTTGGCCATATCGCTCTCTACCATGATCTTCACCAATTCCTCGAAAGAGGTGGTGTTAGGATTCCAGTTGAGCTTTGCCTTGGCCTTGGTAGGATCACCCCAGAGATTGACTACATCTGTTGGACGGTAGAAATCTGGAGAAACCTCTACGAGGGTCTTGCCAATCAGATTCTCAGGACCTTCTACACAGATGCCCTTCTCGTTCTCATCCTTGCCTTCCCACTTCAGTTCGATACCTACATGATGGAAAGCCAACTGGGCAAACTCTCTTACAGAGTGCTGCTTACCGGTAGCAATCACGAAGTCCTCAGGCTTCTCTGCCTGGAGGATGAGCCACATACACTCTACATAGTCCTTTGCATAACCCCAGTCGCGCAAAGAATCCAGGTTGCCGAGATAGAGTTTTTCCTGCTTACCCTGTTTGATGCGGGCTGCAGCAAGAGTGATCTTACGTGTTACAAAAGTCTCGCCACGGCGCTCACTCTCATGATTGAAGAGGATACCAGAGCAGCAGAACATATTGTAAGCCTCACGATACTCCTTGACAATCCAGAAACCGTACTGCTTGGCTACGGCGTATGGGGAATATGGGTGGAATGGTGTATTCTCGTTCTGAGGAACCTCCTCTACCTTGCCATAAAGCTCGGATGTGGAAGCCTGATACATACGGCAGGTCTTCTCCAGACCGCACTGGCGGATAGCCTCCAAGATACGGAGCACACCTGTAGCATCTACATCGGCTGTAAACTCAGGAGAATCGAAACTTACCTGAACGTGACTCTGGGCTGCCAGGTTATAAACTTCGGTTGGTTTCACCTTGTTCATCACCTGAATGATACTCATAGAGTCGCCCAAGTCGGCATAATGAAGGTGGAAATTAGGTTTACCTTCCAAATGAGCGATACGCTCGCGGTAGTCAGTAGAAGAACGGCGAATGGTGCCATGCACATCGTAACCTTTCTCTAATAGTAACTCTGCCAAATAAGAGCCATCCTGACCCGTAATACCCGTAATGAGGGCTACTTTTCTATTATCCATGATTTCTATATTAATTATTATTTATTTATACTATTACCTCTCAGGCTCATCCTGTATTTCAGCGGCGACATCTTGAAATGTTCCCTTACATACTTACCGAAGAACGAGGTATTGGAGAAGCCTAAGATACCAGATATTTCCTTGATAGACTTATTCGTGGAACGCAGGTAGTAAGTGATATCCGAAAGCGTGTATTCCGTAATCCATTCAATAGCCGTTTTGTTGCTATGGCGCTTGCAGACAATGGAAAGGTATTTCGAGGTAATGCACAACTGCTGGGCGAAGAACTCCACAGGTTTGTGTTTCACCTCATTCTGTTGCAGCATCACCAGGAATCTGTCGAATATATCATAAGTCGAAGAATTGTTTTTAGCTACATCAGCCACTTCGGTCGTGAAAGCATTGCAAAGGGCGAGAAGTGCCGTTTTCAATAAGGTTTCCACAATTTCGCGGCGATAAGGATTCCAGGAAGAATGCTCCATGCGCTCTTCATCCAGACAGAGACGCACCAGTTCTGTAAACTTGGCATAGAACAGCATTTCCTCGCTCGTCATCCTGATGACAGAAACCTTGTCCACATACATGGCGCGATTCCACACATTAATATGTGATCGCAGGATATTCTGCATACCATGGTTGGTGACACAGAGCGCCACACAGGTGAAATCAGATGAAAACTCAATGATATCCACAACAGAATTAGGCGGACAAACGAAGATATCGTTTTTGCCCACTTCCACCGTTTTACCATTTACTTCCAGCTTCAGATTTCCTTTCTGGCAAGAAGCAATCATATTCATCTGGAGTCTCACAGGATCCGGATTGGCAAGTACCTTGATATTATCAATGATGAGAATATCCTCATCCAGATAGCTTGCACTAATCTCTGCACTCTGAGCAAACTCCCCCTGCTCAATACGTTGCTTTATGTCCTTCTGTTCTTGCTTTGCCATGAATATGTTCCTTTATTCTTCGTTCTTCATTTCTCACTTCTCTTTTCTCATTTCATCAAAACGCCTCACGATACTTGTTCTCGTCCTTGTCTTCGAGCATGGACAAATAACTCTGGTATCGGCTGGCGGCAATGAAGTGATCTTCCACCGCCTTGATGACAGCACAACCCGGTTCGTGGGTATGCGTACAGTTGGAAAAACGACAGTCCTTGGAGAAATGGAAGATTTCCTTGAAATAACTGGTCAGTTCTTCTTTCTCGATATCAAACGTACCGAAGCCCTTGATGCCCGGAGTATCTATCAGATAACCACCCTCAGGCAGTTCAATCATCTCACTGAATGTGGTGGTGTGCATACCCGTATTGTGCGCATCGCTGATTTCTGCAGTACGCTGGGAAGCATGAGGAATCAGGCGGTTGATGAGCGTTGACTTCCCCACACCACTATTGCCGCTCAGGAGAGTAATTTTGTCTTTCAGGATAGGAAACAACTGTTCCACGCCCTCTCCCGTTTCAGCAGAGATCTCAACGCACTTGTAGCCCACGGTCTCATAGAGCGTACACATCATCTTCTCATAATGCAATTCCTCTTCAGAGAGGAGGTCGTGCTTATTAAACACGAGGATGACCGGCACGCTATAAGCCTCGGCACTGGCCAAGAATCTATCAATAAAAGTGGTGGAAGTCTGCGGATAGTTGACAGTGACCACCAACAAAGCCTGATCGACGTTGGCGGCGAGGATATGACTCTGTTTACTGAGATTAGGCGACTTTCGGATAATATAATTACGCCTATCCCCAATAGCAGAAATAAAAGCCGTACCTTCCTGATTGGTGATAATTTCCACATAATCACCCACAGCCACAGGATTGGTACTGCGGATGCCCTTCAATCGGAAATTACCCTTGATTTTACTTTCAATAAGCTGGCCATCGTCAGTTTTGACGGTGTACCAGCTTCCTGTATTTTTGATGACTAGTCCTTTCATCTACTCACTGCAATAATGATTGTCAAAGAGTCAGTAAGACTATACGGTCATGATTTCTTTTTCCTTCTCAGCCATCAGCGCCTCAAGCTGCTTGATGTATTTATCGTGCAATTTCTGCAACTCGTTCTCAGCGTCCTTCTCCAAATCCTCAGAAAGACCGTCCTTGATAGCCTTCTTCAGTTTGTCCTTGATTTCGCTACGCACATTGCGCACCTCCACCTTAGCCTTCTCAGCAATCTTGCCACACTGCTTCACGAGTTCCTTACGGCGCTCACCAGTTGGCTGAGGAATACCCAGGCGCACGATTTCACCATTGTTTTCAGGAGTGATACCCACACCACTATCCATAATAGCCTTTTCGATATCTTTGATGGCCTTCTTGTCCCAAGGGCGGATAGCGATGGTACGGGCATCAGGAGTGGTAATATTAGCCACCTGATTGAGTGGTACCATACTGCCATAGCTGTTGACTCTTACACCATCAAGGATAGCCACATTGGCACGTCCTGCACGAATATGAGAGAGCTCCTCTGCGAGATACATCGCTGCCATCTCCATACGCTCACCTGCTGAACTCAAAGTTTCTTTTACGTCTATCATAATTCTATATTTTATTACTTGTATTGTTAGTTTCTATTTCTTTTCCGCCACAAAAATAGGCATTTCTTATCAATTAGCCAAATTATCTGCTAATTATTTTGCGCTTTCCAGGCGTTTCAGTTCCTCATCCACATAGTTGGTGAGTTCCACAAACTGCTGGATGGTGAGCTGTTCAGGGCGCTTGGTCATGATGTCTGTGGTATAGAAGTCCTCACGTGGAGTCATTCCCGGGAACATCTGTTTCAGACTGACGCGGAGCATTTTCCTGCGCTGGTTGAACACGGTCTTGACGAGGCGCTTGAAGAGTTTCTCATCACACCCCAATTCCTTCACATCATTGCGGGTCATTCTGATAACAGCACTCTTCACCTTTGGAGGCGGATTGAACACCCCCTCATCCACCGTGAAGAGATACTCCACATCATACCAAGCCTGAATCAGCACACTTAGAATGCCATACGCCTTGTTCCCCGGTTCTGAGGCAATGCGCAATGCCACCTCTCGCTGAATCATACCCGTACAGCACGGAATGAGTTCCTTGTAGTCGAGCATCTTGAAGAAAATCTGAGAGGAAATATCATACGGATAGTTGCCGGTAAGCACAAACTGCTCTCCGTCAAAAATCTGGTTGAGATCCATACGCAGGAAATCCTCACCGATGATACGATCCTGGAGCTGAGGGAAATTCTCATGCAGATAAGCCACCGATTCTGAGTCGATTTCTACTGCCTTTACCAGACGAGGTTTCTCCACAAGATACTGGGTAAGAACGCCCATGCCAGGACCTATTTCCAGCACAGGAATATCAGGACAAGCATCCACCGTATCGGCAATACGCTTAGCTATATTCAGGTCGGTCAAGAAATGCTGACCGAGATTTTTCTTTGGTTTAACCGCTTTCATGCTAATTTATAAGTTGTTTTCAAGAAGTGATGCGTCTCATTCCTTTTTCGACCATGCAATGCGACAAATCACCCAATAATTCTGCAAATTTACTATTTTTTTTTGATATTCATGCAGTTAACTCTGTTAAATTATCAACTTTTCACAAAATCAGCATCAGAACAGACGGCGCTGGAAGCCAAGATTCATGTAGTAGGAAAGTGCTCCTGATGTTTATTTATGCTAAAAATAATCACTTACATGCTAAAAAGTAATGTTTTTCATTCGCTATTGCAGATAAAAATCGTACCTTTGCACCAACTATGAATATCAAGAAGACGATAAACAATATATTGAAGGTGGGTTGGTCACTCCTCTTGGGAGGTGCTATCCTCTACTGGATGTACCGTGGATTCGATTTCCAGCAGGTGAAAGACATCCTGCTGCACAAGATGAGCTGGACCTGGATGCTCCTTTCCTTCCCGTTCGGAATCCTGGCACAGGCCTTCCGTGGCTGGAGATGGAAACAGACACTCGACCCCATTGGAGAGCACCCTCGAAGTAGTGTCAGCGTCAACTCCATTTTCATGAGTTATGCCCTGAGTCTGCTGGTGCCTCGCATTGGAGAGTTTGCCCGCTGCGGTGTACTGAAACGCTGGGAGGGAATCTCATTCCCCAAGTCCTTGGGCACCGTGGTGACTGAGCGCATCATCGACTCACTGTTGGTTTTGCTCATTGCCGGCTGCGTTTTTCTCCTGCAGATACCGGTGTTCCTCAATTTCTTCGACAAGACAGGCACCAGTATGGAAAGTATTCTGCACCAGTTTACTGCCACGGGATACATCGTTACTACCATTTGCGGCATAGCCATCCTCATCCTGTTACATTTCCTGCTCAAGAAACTTTCTATATATAATAAGGTGAAAGCCACCCTTCAGGGACTCTGGCAGGGAGTTGCATCGCTCAAGGACGTCAGGAACGTACCGCTTTTCATCGGTTTCACCTTGGGCATCTGGCTCTGCTATTTCCTGCACTATTTCCTCACCTTCCAATGCTTTGAGGCAACGAGTCATCTCAGCGTGATGTGCGGACTGGTGACTTTCATCATCGGCAGTATCGCCGTAGTAGTGCCTACCCCGAACGGAGCAGGACCTTGGCATTTTGCCGTGAAGACGATGCTCATTCTCTATGGCATTTCATCAAACGATGCCTTGTTCTTCGTGCTGATTGTCCACTCCATCCAGACCCTACTCGTCATCCTGCTGGGCATCTATGCATGGATCTCGCTCTCGTTCACGGATAAGAAAATGACAAAGTTTTAAAAACCATTTCTCATTTTTAATTTCTAATTAAATAAAAGTATTTCTAATTAAATAAAGTATTATGGCTGAAATTAAGAATCTGAACCCAGTAGAAATCTGGCGTAACTTCGACAAATTGACACAAGTTCCACGTCCATCAGGACATTTGGAGAAAATTCAGGCTTACTTGCTCAACTGGGCAAAGGAAGCTGGTGTAGAGGCTTTTCAGGATCCTGCAGGCAACATCGTGATGCGCAAACCTGCTACTCCTGGTATGGAGAACCGTAAGGGAGTGATCCTGCAGGCTCACATGGATATGGTGCCTCAGAAAGCGAAAGATAGCAAGCACAATTTTGAAACCGATCCTATCGAGACGATCATCGATGGCGACTGGGTTCATGCCAACCGTACTACCCTCGGTAGCGACGACGGTCTGGGCGTGGCTACTATCATGGCTGTCATGGAGGCAAAAGACTTGCAGCACGGCCCGGTAGAGGGTCTCATCACACGCGATGAAGAGACTGGTATGTATGGTGCCAACGAACTCCCTGAAGGAGAACTGAACGGTGACATCCTGCTCAATCTCGATACTGAGGTTTGGGGTGAATTCGTCATCGGTAGTGCAGGTGGTATTGATATTACTGCAACCCTCGACTACAAGGAAGTAGAAACCGACCAGGAAGATGCTGCTGTCAAGATAACCTTGAAGGGTTTGAAGGGCGGTCACTCTGGTATCGAAATCTGCGAAGGTCGTGCCAACGCCAACAAATGCATGGTTCGTTTCGTACGTGAAGCCATTGCCGAACTCGACGCTCGTCTTGCTTCCTGGAACGGAGGTAATATGCGCAATGCCATCCCATTCGAGGCAGAGGTTGTACTCACCTTGCCAAAGGAGAACGTAGAGGCACTCCAGGACTTGGTAGCAGACTGGAAGGAAGAGCTCCAGGATGAATTCAAGGGTATCGAGAACATCGAGAAGATAGAATTCTTCACAGAGAACGTAGAGACTCCTAAGATGGAAGTACCACAGGAGATACAGGACAATCTCGTAGATGCCATCTATGCTTGCCACGACGGTGTATTGCGCATGGCTCCATCTATGCCAGAAATCGTAGAAACCTCATCCAACCTTGCCATCGTAGAGATCGGCGAAGGAAAGGCAGCCATCAAGATTCTCGCCCGTTCATCACACGAAGGTTACAAGGCTTACATCGCCACCATGTTTGAGAGCTGCTTCTCTATGGCAGGCATGAAGGTGGAATTCAGCGGCAGCTATGGCGGTTGGAATCCAAACCCAGACAGTGACATTCTGAAGCATGTACTCAAGGTATATAAGGAGCAGAACGGCGAAGACGGCAAGGTGCAGGCAGTTCATGCCGGATTGGAGTGCTCTATCATCTTGGGCAAATATCCACACCTCGATGTCGTTTCCTTCGGTCCTACCCTCTGCAGCCCTCACACCCAGTTTGAGCGTTGCCAGATCAGTTGCGTAGCACCATTCTGGAATCTCATGAAGCAGTTGCTTGCCGAGATTCCAACCAAATAAATTACAAAAAGGTTAAAATATAGGGCCGGGAAGAAAATTCCCGGCTTTATTTTTGCCATTTTGGTTTATTTTAATTACCTTTGCAGCCGGAATTTTAAATATTAAACAAATGGACGATTATCACGCGGACAACAACAATGAATTGTAGGCGTGGAGATTCAGCAGAAAGAAACCCATTCACCGCTTTGGGGGCATAGCTAATCTCCATACCCCAAACTTTTATTTTGTGGAGATTAGCAACAATGAGAACATATTGGAATACAGAGAATCATCTGCAGGCTATCAATGAATGGCAGCCTAACTGCTGGATACAAGTAACTTGTCCAACCGACGAAGACCAGCGCTTGCTGGAAGACGAATTCAAAATCCCTGATTATTTCCTCTCGGACATCAGTGATACCGATGAGCGTGCCCGCTACGAATACGACGATGGCTGGATGCTCATCATCCTCCGTATTCCTTATGTCAAGGAAATCAGAAGCCGCACGCCTTATACTACCGTGCCATTGGGTATCATCCACAAGCGGGATGTCACCATCACCGTCTGCTATTACGAAACCAACATGATGATTGATTTCGTGAGTTTCCAGCAGAAGCGAGGTGAAGGCTTCACCGACTATGTGGACATGATTTTCCGTCTCTTCCTTTCCTCTGCCGTATGGTATCTGAAGCGACTCAAGCAGATCAACTCGCTCATCGAGAAAGCCAAGCGCAACCTGGATCATGGCGTCAACAATGAAAGCCTGATCGGTCTGTCACGTCTGCAGGATTCCCTCACCTATTTCATTACCTCCATCCGAGGCAATGAAAACCTGCTGTCTAAACTGAAGTTCAAACTCCAGGTGGATGAGTTGGATGCCGACCTGATTGAGGACGTCAACATTGAGATGACCCAGGCGCGAGAAACCACCAATATCTATTCAGATATTCTGGAATCCACGATGGACACCTATTCCAGCATCATCAACAACAACATGAATACCACGATGCGTACCTTGACGTCCATCAGTATCGTCATGATGTTGCCTACCCTGATTTCATCCTTCTTCGGAATGAACCTCATCAATGGTATGGAAAACAGTTCCATCGGCTTTGGCATCGCCATCCTTATCTCTATCGTCGTATCTGGATTGACGTGGGGATTCTTGCGCTATAAGCGCTTGCTCTAAGGAAGGAGCCAAGTGCCGCATAGCGCATGGACAGCGCCAGAAGAACACAAGAAGTCAGAAAATAATGATAAAAAAATATAAAAAAGCGAGGATAAAAGCAAAAATAAAAAATAAAATTAGGATTTTTCGCTTTTTTTACTTAAGTTTGCAAAATTATTGTGTGTGTATGTGGCAGATAGCGGCACCGTTATCTGCCAAGAAATCGAATCATAAACTAAATACAGTGAAATGATGGACTCTCAAGAAAATGCCCTTTTACAGGGAACCATGGAAGAACCTGCCAAGAAGGCGTATGCCACCAAGCAGGAAGTGCTCGAAAGAGTGAAAGAAATCGCTCGCAGTGCCGAAGCTCCTAACAAGGAAGAGCTCGACCATCTGAAGACAACTTTCTACAAGATTCACCTCGCAGAACGAGATGCTCAAACTAAGGAGTATTTAGAAAAAGGTGGTGACCCGGAAAAATTCGTACTTCTACCTGATGACACAGAAGAAGCCTTCAAGGCTGAAATGCAGATCATCAAGGAAAAACGCGCCAAGATCTTCTTGGAGCAAGAAGAGGAAAAGCAGGAAAATTTAGCAAAAAAACTTGAGATTATTGAAAAGATCAAGGCTATGGCTACCTCTCCTGAGGAAGCTAACCAATCATATAATGACTTCAAGACCCTGCAGCAGGAATGGAAAGATATCAAGGCCGTGCCTGCCGACAAGGCGAATGAGCTGTGGCGCAACTACCAGCTCTACGTGGAACAGTTCTACGACCTCCTGAAACTCAACAGTGAGGCACGCGAATATGACTTCAAGAAAAACCTCGAGGCAAAGACTGCGCTCTGCGAAGCTGCCGAAAAACTCGATGAGGAAGAGGATGTCATCTCTGCCTTCCATCAGTTGCAGGACTTGCACCAGCAGTACCGTGAAATCGGTCCTGTTGCCAAGGAATTGCGCGAGCAAATCTGGAGCCGATTCAAGGCTGCCAGCACCGTGATTAACAAGAAGCATCAGCAGTACTTTGAGGATATCCGCGCTAAGGAAGAGAAGAATCTCGAACTGAAGACGGCACTTTGCGAGAAGTTGGAGGCTATCGACCTGGATGCCATCAAGACCGCTGCACAGTGGGAGGCTACTACCAAGGAAGTAATCGCTATGCAACAGGAATGGCGTGAAATCGGTTTTGCTCCTCAGAAAATGAATGTGAAGATCTTTGAGCGCTTCCGCACCATCAATGATGTGTTCTTCAGCAAGAAAGCTGAGTTCTTCAAGGAACTGAAATCGCAATATTCAGACAACTTAGAGAAGAAGCAGGAACTCGTCAAGAAGGCACAGCAACTTGCTGATAGCACAGACTGGAAGAAGACGGGCGACAAAATTATTGCGCTGCAGAAAGAATGGAAGACCGTGGGCGTTGTGCCTCGCAAACAGGGTGAACTGCTCTGGAAGGACTTCCTCGATGCTTGCAACAAATTCTTCGAGGCTCGCAACAAGGCTAATGCAGGCACCAGAAACACGGAGCACAGCAACTTAGCGAAGAAGCGCGAAGTAGTGGCTAAGCTGAAGGACTTGCTCGAAAACCCTGTAGAGAACGTGCAGCAGGCACTGCAGAAGCTGACAGAGGAATATAACTCCATCGGTCATGTGCCTTTCAAGGAAAAGGACAATATCTACAAGGAGTATCACGCAGTGCTTGACAAGATCTATAAGGACTTGCACATCAGCAACGCCAAGCGCCGTCTCGACAATTTCAAGAGCAATCTGAAGAATGTGGCTGAGAAGGGTTCTGATGCCTTGGACAATGAGCGTGGACGACTCTTGCGCCGCTACGACCAGTTGCGCAATGATATCACAACCTATGAGAACAACCTCGGCTTCCTCAATGCAGCCAGCAAGAAGGGCAACAGTCTCGTAGAGGAAATGAACCGCAAGGTGCAGAAGCTCAAGGATGATCTCGAACTGGTAAAAAAGAAGATCAAGGCTATTGATGCAGAAAACAAGTAAAATATATAGCCCCACAGATCTCACGGACTTTACATAGGTCTTACATAGACCGCTGAAAATTTAAAGTCCCACAGATTTCACGGATATCCACAGATTTATTTCTCTTCAAAAGATCTGTGTTAATCCGTGAAATCTGTGGGACTTTTTTTTAGACCCTTAAGCCTGTTCTTGCCTTGCACGAACAGGACTTATATCACACTTACATCTTTTCTATGATTTTCATGCCCTCTTCCACCGCTTTCATATTGAGTGGAATCAAACCATGATGGCGCTCAGGCAACGACTTGAAGAGCGCTTTGTTCAGACCGTCTGTGCTCACCACAGGACAAACCTTCAGCAGACCACCCAGCACAATCATATTAAACACCTTAGCGTTTTTCATCTCAGCCGCCTTGTCCATCGCATCAATACGATACACGGTGATGTCCTTACGCTGCGGAGGATTCATGATACCATAACCATCATAGATCAGCACACCGCCCGGCTTAACCTTCGATTCAAACTTATCGAGCGAAGGCTGATTCAGTACGATAGCCACATCATAATGGCTCAAGATAGGCGAAGAGATACGGTCATCGCTCACGATTACCGTCACATTCGCCGTACCGCCACGCTGTTCCGGACCGTATGCAGGCATCCAAGTCACCTCTTTATCCTCCATCAGTCCAGAATAAGCCAGGATTTTTCCCATAGAGAGAACACCCTGACCACCAAACCCAGATATAATAATTTCTGTCTTCATTTCTCGTTTCTCATTTCTCATTTACATTCCCGTCGTATCCTTCAAGTCTCCCTTAGGATACTCCTTGAACATATTCTCTTCCATCCACTTATTAGCTTCCACAGGAGAAAGTTTCCAACCACTGTTGCAGGTAGAAACAATTTCCACCAGACTGGAACCCTTGCCCTGCATACTCGCCTCAAAGGCCTTACGGATAGCTTTCTTAGCCTTCCTGATGCTCGCTACAGTTTCCACGCTCTGTCGGGTCACATAGCAAGTACCCGTCAGATGACTGGCAAGTTCAGTGATATTGAGCGGATAACCATGAAGATCAGGCTGGCGACCGTAAGGACAGGTAGCCGTCTTCTGACCCAGCAGAGTAGTAGGAGCCATCTGACCGCCCGTCATACCATAAATGGCATTATTGATGAAGATAATGGCGATATGCTCACCGCGGTTTAGGGCATGAATCGTCTCGCAAGTACCGATACAAGCCAAGTCACCATCACCCTGGTAAGTAAACACCAGACGATCGGGCCACAAACGTTTGATGCCCGTAGCCACTGCAGGCGCACGACCATGAGCCGCTTCCTGCCAGTCAATATCCAAATAACGATAAGCGAAAACAGCGCAGCCCACAGGACAAACGCCCACCGTCTTATCCTCCATACCCATCTCCTCAATCACCTCGGCGACAAGCTTATGCACCACACCATGCGAACAGCCCGGGCAATAATGCATCGGAACATCGTTCATCAGTGTCGGTTTCTTATATACCAGATTCTCTGGCGAAATTATATCATTCATAATGTATAATTTATTTCTTATCAATAATTAATCGCTTGAGCGCCTCCACAATTTCCTCTGGTTCAGGCACAATACCACCCAAACGACCGAAATGCGCTACAGGCACCAAACCGTTTACTGCCAGGCGTACATCCTCCACCATCTGTCCGGCATTGATTTCAGCCACAAGGATACCCTTCTTGCTCTCAGCCAAGTGATGGATTTCCTGAGTAGGGAAAGGCCAGAGCGTGATCGGACGGAAAAGTCCCACCTTGATACCCTGCTCACGAGCACTCTCGATACTCTTCTCTGCAATACGGGCAGCACTGCCGAAAGCCACGATCACATAGTCGGCATCCTCACAATACTGCATCTCGTAGCGCACCTCTGTCTCGCAGATTTTCCTGTATTTCTCCTGCATCATCAGATTGCGCTCCTCCATCACTTCCGGTTTCAGTTCCAGGGAAGTCATGATATTCGGCTTTCTGTCCTTCTTACGACCGATGGTAGCCCAAGGACATTCCTCCGCAATCTCCTGCTCCGTGCGACGAGGTTTCATAGGAGGAAGCACCACCTTCTCCATCATCTGGCCGATCACACCGTCACTCAGTATCATCGCCGGATTACGGTATTTGAAAGCCAAGGTGAAAGCCAAGTCCACGAAGTCAGCCATCTCCTGCACAGAAGCCGGAGCCAATACGATCACATTATAGTCACCATTACCACCACCACGAGTAGCCTGGAAATAGTCACCCTGCGAAGGCTGGATAGTACCCAATCCAGGACCGCCACGCTGCACGTTGACGATGACACCCGGAATCTCGGCACCCGCCATATAGGAAATACCCTCCTGCATCAAAGCCACACCCGGACTGGACGAAGTAGTAAGCACACGCTTACCGGCACCCGCACCGCCATAGACCATATTGATGGCAGCCACCTCACTCTCAGCCTGGAGCACCACCATACCAGAAGTCTCCCAAGGTTTGAGCAAAGCCAAAGTCTCTATAATCTCACTCTGTGGAGTAATCGGATAGCCAAAGAAACCATCCGCACCACATCTGATGCAGGCATGAGCAATCGCCTCATTACCCTTCATCAAAGTTATTTCACGTTTCTTTTGTTCAGCCATTATTCATTCTCCTTCTTACGATACACGGTAATACATCCATCAGGGCATACGATGGCGCACGAAGTACAGCCCACGCATGCATCCGGCACAGCCGCTTCCACATAGCGATAACCATGCACATTTACTTTTTTCTCGGCTAATGCAATGACATGTTGAGGACAAGCCACCACACAGAGCGCACATCCCTTGCAGCGCCCTGTATCGACTACAATAGCCCCTTTAATCTTACTCATATTCTTTTCGTTCTAATTATCTTTACGCTTGGAGTAAACCAAAACTGCCGTTGTCCACATGTCGGTTATTATGGATTGTAGTAGTCCTTGCAATAGAAGCTCATGATATCATCCAGCATCTCCTTGGCAGCCACGGCAGGACTCTCCGGATCGAGCGCAATGGCCTCCAGATAACAGTCGATGGCACGCTTAAAGTCGCCTTGCTTGCGCCAGGCGTTACCTTGTTGATAATAATCTTCTGCTTTCATTTACTCTATTTATTTTTAAGTTTTACGCTGCGAAAGTACTAAATTTCAGCTAAGAAAAAGAATAAAAGCGGAAGATTTAAACTATATTAATGTTGATTTTCTAAAAAAATGCGCACACTACTTTTTAGTGTGCAATTTTTCAAGAATAATATCCGATATTTCTACATTTTATTTTGATAGATTACATACAGTACGATGCCACGCAAAACGAGATAGATGATGAAAGCCAGCCACAGGGCATGATTGCCCATCAGCGGATGCAGGATGAAAAACAGAGCGAAGAAGGAAGCGGAAGCGATAGCAGTAGAACAGAGCATCGACTTCGACTGAGTGATGCCCACGAAGATGCCATCGAAGACAAAGGCCGCCATTCCAGCTAAGGGTATCAGAACCGCCCACCAGAAGTAATCACCCGCAGCCGTTATCACCCGCTCATCATCCGTCAGGAGTACTAAGAAGTTTTCTCCACCTATCATATATAATAAGGTGAACCCCGCAGCCACCGCTAATCCGAAGCCCATCGTCCTGCGCACCACTTCCCGAAAGGCCACCATGTTCTTTGCCCCGTAATACTTGCCACTCAGGGCTTCAGCAGCGTAGGCAAAACCATCCATGAAGTAGGAAAAGATGGTGAAGAGCGTCATCAGCAGGGTGTTCACCGCCAATACCAAGGTACTCTCCCTGGAACCAGCCGCCGTGAAGAAGAGGTTGACAGCCACCAGACACACCGTACGGAGAAAGATGTCCCTGTTGAGCGAGAAAAACCGCTTGAGCGGTTCCGCAGCTAAGAGATGCTGACGGAAATCATACTTGCCCAACCGGCGATAATGAAGACGGAAAAGCAGACACGCCATGAGGAAGCCCCACCATTGGGCGATGACCGTACCGAGTGCCACGCCCTCCACCGTCATCTTGCCCACGAAGACCAATAGCAGAGAAGCGATGATATTCACCACATTCTGCGTCAGCGAAACCATCATCGGAATACGGGTGTTCTGCATACCGATAAACCATCCCGTGAACCCATACAGACCCAATACGGCAGGAGCACCCCAGATGCAGACATAGCAGTATCTGCGGGCAAGTTCCACCACATCAGCCTCCGGCGACATCGCCCAGAGGCCACCCCCTATGAGCCATTTCTGGAGCACGAAGAAGAGCAGACCTATCCCCACACCGATGCCTAAGGAGCGCACCAAGAGCCTCATCACCTCCGCCAAGTCTCTCCTGCCCAACGCCTGCGAAGTCATCCCGCTCGTCCCCATTCTCAGGAAGCCGAACAGCCAATATACCACGTTGAAGAGCATCGATCCCACGGCAATGGCACCGATATAAGCCGCATCGCCGATATGTCCGACAATAGCGACATCCACCAAACCTAAAAGCGGCACCGTGATATTAGAAATAATCGACGGTACCGCTAATTGTAATATTCGTTTATTCACGCGTTCTATATTTCGCAGCTTGCTCCTCAATATAAGCAGCATCGCTGAAGTAGTCGATACGCATAGCCTTGCGCACCTCATCCATTGTCTGCGCAGCAAATTCACGCGCATCCTCACTACCCTTCTTCAGGATATTAAACACCTCAGGAATATCCTGCTCAAACTCATGACGGCGGGCACGGATAGGGTCGAGCATCTTGTTGAGCACACTGTTCAAGAACTTCTTGCAAGTACCATCACCGATACCACCCTTCACATACTGCTCCTTCAGTTCATCGAGAGATTTGAATTCAGGCCAGAACTCAGCGAAGTCCTCATCAGTAGAGAAAGCCTCCATATAGGTGAACACGGCATTGCCCTCCAAGTGTCCAGGCTCCTCCATGCTCATGCGAGGCTCACCATTCGACATCTTCTTCACCTTCTTCCAAACAGTCTTCTCGTCATCGCTCAGATAGATGCAGTTGCCCAAGCTCTTGCTCATCTTCTCCTTACCGTCGGTACCAGGAAGGCGACGGCAAACAGCATTTTCAGGGAGCAGGATCTCTGGTTCCACCAATACAGGCGCATAGATCTGATTGAATCGGCGCACCAGCTCACGGGTCACCTCCAGCATAGGCTCCTGGTCCTCACCAGCAGGAACGGTAGTAGCCTTGAAGGCAGTAATATCCGCAGCCTGGCTCACAGGATAGCAGAAGAAGCCCAATGGGATATTAGCCTCGAAGTTACGCATCTTGATTTCCGTCTTCACGGTAGGATTTCTCTGCACACGAGATACTGAGATAAGGTTCATCAAGTAGGTAGTCAACTCAGCCAATTCCGGAATCATACTCTGGATATAGAGTGTACATTTCTGCGGATCAAGACCAGCAGAAAGGTAGTCGAGAGCCACCTCAGTGATATTCTGTCTAATCTTCTCAGGGTTATCAGCGTTGTCAGTCAGCGCCTGAACATCAGCCATGAACACAAACATTTTGTCGAAGTCGCCAGCATTCTGCAGCTGCACACGTCGCTGAAGCGAACCGATATAATGACCCAAGTGAAGTTTACCAGTAGGACGGTCTCCCGTCAATATAATCTTTCCCATTTACTTACAATTTATTATTTTTAGCTGCAAAGGTACGGTTATTTAATCAAAAAACAAAATTTTTTCTATCTTTTTTCATTTACCCTATCACCCAATCCTCTATATTCCCTTTGAAGAGTCGAAGTTGATACCAACTTTCGTTATAGTTTTGAAGAAATCCGCACGAAAAATTATCTGTAACTACTCAGCATCCCTATTGAAAACTTTGAATAGAAAAGCCTTGAAAAATGAAAGCGGCTTCGATAGTCAATGAAGCCTATTTCGTAGAGCAATGAAAGCGGCTTCGTAAGCAGTTGAAGCCTATTGCATTATTCTGATAGAAACTATAAAAAATATAGTTGACCACTTTAAACT
>OJKP01000299.1_pt1 | contig 39069 bp, 23 predicted proteins | sample 1596521 | NCBI WGS metagenome assembly OJKP01 (sample SAMEA4350130, study PRJEB24818) | metagenome | biome: human; feature: gut; material: faeces | place: Denmark | collected 2013-09
AGCCCCTCTGGAACGAGCTGCAGCGCCTAGGCTACCAGAATCGTAGCCAGTATTTCCCTCCCCGCCAGGTATCCACCATCTTCGAATATCTGGGCGAGCCGGGGGCATAAAGAGAATGTTGAATGTTAAAAGGTAAAAAAGTAAAAGAACAGCAGGGCGATATATTCCGCTAGACTTTTTTACCTTTTTACCTTTTTACCCTTTTACCTTTTAAAGATAGTTTGTTTACCATTTAAAGAGGTGAGGAACAAATTCCTTGAAGCAGCGGCGCCAGGTGAGCCACTCATGATGAGTGCCTGGTGATACATAAACATCGAGCTTGATGCCCAGTTCCTTCAACTGCTGTGCCATCTTCTCGGCTTGGAGACCTGCCATTATTTATCTGCTGCTATTGCTCACTTTGGGCTATTGGCTAGTGGGACCGATGGCGATATGGGCAGCAATGTGCTTGGTGGCTTATGCCTTGTGCAGGCAGAAGGATAAGCAGAACTGGGCGATGGGCTTGGTGGCTGTGCTGGTGGTAGGCTTGTTTGTGCAGTTGGATAGTGCCAGAATGCTGCCTTATCCCAAGGCTCGTGTGTTTCGTGGCATTGATTATCTGCGCGATCCTACGGCGTTCTTCCCTCATGAGTGGTATACCTCTGATGTATATGAGCAGATGGAGTATAGCATGTTGGTGCGCCGACAGGATTGGCATGCCATCTTGGACAAGGCTGCTAAGAAGGCTCCGATGGCTACGGCGAGCGAGGCGGCTGTGAAGTTGGCGCAATGGAAGACGGGGGCATTGAGTGATGAGGGGATGCGCCAGTTTATGGCTTCGTATGGCAAGCTGGATCACCCCATCAATATCTGCATGAAGAGTGACCTCTTCTTCCATCTGGGCTTGGTGAATGCTTCTCGCCGATATGCCTTCGAGTTTAAGCAGCTCATTGCCAATGGCAATCAGAGTGGCAGAATGCTGAAGCGTCTTGCCGAGACCGAACTGGTGAGTGGCCATGAGCAGTTGGCGCGCAAGTATCTCTACATCTTGCATGATGCCACCTTCTATCGCCAATGGGCGGAGGATGTGCTTCCTCTCACCCGCAGTGTCAAGCTTTTGGATGCGCATCCCCTCTATGGTCCGCTATCCCATAGCTTTCCAGAGAAGGATGTGATGTATTAGCCATCCTACAAGCGGAATCTTTATTCACAAGGGTAGAAAAATTGTGATGAAGTAGTTAGGTTTTGTGATAAAATAAAAATAGTTTTGTTGTTTAGATGTCCTTTCACCTTTCATCTATCTTCTTGCATTTCAGATAGATGAAAGGTGAAAGGACTTTTTTGTTTCTTATAGGTGCTCTAGCCAATTTTCGGGAGTGATGATTGTTTTATCCTTCACATCGTATGTGTTTAGGAAGGAAGCAGGAAACTGAGTATTTGCTCTCTTTGGATTCCATTTCATTTCGAAGAGAGTAAACTGTCCGTCGCTTTCCTCGATGTAGTCTATTTCTTGCTGTTGGTTGGTTCGCCAGAAATAGCTGTTTACATATCTTCCTTCATACTGGTTAGCTTTTATTCTTTCGCTGATAACGAAGTTCTCCCACAAGGCACCAATATCTTGTCGAAGGGCCAAAGGCGCAAAGTTTTGCAATATGGCATTTCGGATACCATTGTCGTAAAAGTAAAACTTCTTGGCTCGTTTCAGTTCTGTGCGCAGGTTTCTGCTAAAACCATTTAGCTTGAAGATGATATAGCATTTTTCTAGCAAGTCTACATATTTTTCCACGGTTTTGCTGTCCGTACCTACTGTCTGTGCCAGCTCATTGTATGAAACTTCGCTAGTAACTTGCAGTGCTAAAGCAGTGAGTAGCTTGCTAAGCAATGCAGGTCGGCGTATACTCTCTAAGGTGAGCAAGTCCTTATAGAGATAACTATTGGACAGATTGTACAAGATGTCTTTTGCATCTTTTGTATGATTGATGACATCTGGGTATGAGCCATAGATGAGGCGATTCTCTAGTGTTTGCTTTACTGTAAGTAAGCCTTGAGATTCGAGTAATTCACCAGTGGACAATGGAAAGAGATGATACTCAAACTTTCTGCCGGTCAGTGGCTCATTGAGCTTGTTTTGTAATTCAAATGAGGAAGAGCCTGTTACCAGTAATTGTACTTCAGGGAAGTTGTCAGTAATCAATTTTAGGGTTAGCCCTATGTTTTCTACTCTTTGTGCCTCGTCTATCATGACAATCTTGTGTTTGCCAATGAGCAATTTTAGTTCTTGGCTATTCACCTGGGATAGCATTTCTTTTACTTCTGGCTCATCACAGTTTAATTGCAATATAGGTTCCGTACGTTTTTCAAGTATCATTTTGAAAAGCGTACTTTTTCCTACTTGTCTGGCACCTATTATAATAATAGCTTTACCACCAAACATTCTGGCCTCTATCGTTTCTTGTAGTTTCCTTCTTATCATTTTATTCTTATGTTTAAATCTTCTGCAAAGGTAATGAAAATATTCGCTAATCCAAAAAATAACACTGTTTTTTTGGATTATAATCCGAAAATTCGTACTGATTTTTTGGATTAGGGACATTTTTGAGCTATTTTTGCCTTGTTAATAGGGTGCCATGTAACTTTAGTTTATACCCAATGTTATGGGTTGTGAAAATTTTTAATCTAGTATCTGTTGCTTGTAGCCCTAGGAGTTGATGATTGTTGTTCCAGAAGCTAATGCCTTTAACTCCTGTTCCTAATGATTGCAAATCCTAGAATCGCATATCTTTTGGCGACCGCCAAAAGAACTACGGAAGGCATTCTTCTCACTATTACTTACGTCACTTGTAGGCATCAAGCCATCAACCAAGTACTGACTCCCATCTATAAGAACCAATTCTCCAAGACGAGCTACGGCTTCCGTCCGAGAAGAGGATGCCATGACGCACTACGAGGAGCGCAAAGGATAATCAACGAAGGCTACATATATGTAGTAGACCTTGACCTTGAACGCTTCTTCGATACCGTGAGCCATAGCAAACTCATAGAAATTCTCAGCCGTACGATAAAAGACGGCAGAGTGGTCAGCCTTATACACAAATATCTCCGAAGTGGTGTAATGAACAAAGGCTTGTTTGAAGCGAGCGAGGAAGGAACTCCCCAAGGAGGACCGCTAAGTCCGCTTTTGAGCAACATCATGCTCAACGAGTTGGACAAGGAACTCACAAGCCGGGGTCTCCCTTTTGTCCGCTATGCCGATGACTCGATGATATTTTGTAAGTCCAAGCGTGCAGCCAAACGCGTGAAGGAATCTGTAACCCGATTCATCGAAGGAAAACTTCATCTGAAGGCGAACAGGGACAAGACAGTTGTGTCCTATGTGCAAGGTGTGAAATACCTTGGTTACTCCTTTTATGTAATGAAAGGCAAATGCCAACTCACGGTACACCCAAAAGCCAAATCCAAGATGAAAGCCAAACTCAAGGAGTTGACTTCCCGAAGCAATGGTTGGGGATATGCCAAGAGGAAGCAAAAACTTGAAGAGTACATAAGGGGATGGGTAGGTTACTATCACCTTGCCAACATGAAACGTTTCCTCATGGAAACTGACGAGTGGCTAAGGCGACGGCTACGTATGTGTATATGGAAGTCGTGGAAGAGGGTGAAAACGAGAATTGCCAACTTGATAAAATGTGGTATAGATAAGTACCAAGCTTACATGTGGGGCAATAGTCGTTTGGGGGATTGGCGCATAGCTGGCAGTTACATACTAAGTCGTGCGATAACCAACGAAAAGTTGAGCATGGCAGGCTATGCTACATTGATGGGTTCATACATCGAATGGCACCCAAAATAGGAACCGCCGTATGCGGAACCGCATGTACGGTGGTGTGAGAGGTCGGAAAACGAAAGTAGGAGGAAAACTACTTCGTTTTCCTCCTACTCGATTCTGATAGTTTGCCATGATGTGCTTCCGTTTGCCTACAGATATGGCTGCGTGGGGTTAAGAATATGACTGCATTGGGTTACGGATACGACTCCGTAGGCTAACGGAGACGTATCCTTCGGCTTGTCGAGATATCTGCGTCAGCTGATTGAGTCACTTGAGTTAGCTGATTGAACTACTTGAGTTAGCTGATTGAACTACTTGAGTTAGCTGATTGAACTACTTGAGTTAGCTGACTGAGCTATATCAGTATCCTGTAGTATTACATGTGTATTTTTTTCTAATTTAATGCCACATTTGCCATACTTACACTTAACTCTTTGATTATTAGGGGATAACGTGTGGCAATAAGGGGTGTTTTTATTGCCACCTTATTGCCACCTATTACCACTTTTGGCATAAAATCAGCAAAATCACGGTGTTTTTGAGGGATTTGCTACGTCCCGACGCAGCAAAAGTTACGTCCGGACGTAGTAAAAGATACGTCGTGACGTAATTTCAGTGCGGGAATTCAATGGCAAGAAGTATATAAATAATCCCAGAATCGCTCTTCCAAGCAGTTCTGGGATTTATTGTGTCTGATAGTTTGTTTACCACTTGAAGAGGTGAGGAACAAATTCCTTGAAGCAGCGACGCCAGGTGAGCCACTCATGATGAGTGCCTGGTGATACGTAAACATCGAGCTTGATGCCCAGCTCCTTCAACTGCTGTGCCATCTTCTCGGTACCGAAGTTCTCTTCCGAACCGCAGCCCATAAACATATAATGAATGTTCTTGTTGTATTTCTCTGCATCGGCAAAAACTCCATTGAAACAGGTCTTTACATCTACGCCAAAGAGTGCACCGCTAAAGGTGCCAAGGGCAGAGAACTTGTCCATGTGAGGCAATACCGTGTTGAATGTCTGGCAACCGCCCCATGACAAACCAGCCATCGCACGATGCTCGCGGTCGGTATAAGTGCGGAATGTCTTGTCAACCATCGGAATCAGATCCTTGATAATCACATCATAGAAAGAAGCTCCATAGTGGCTGCGCTCTTCATCTACATTCTTGCCTGGACGGGCAACGAAAGGCTTCTTTACATCGCCACTCTCCATGACCACAATCATAGGCTCAGCCTTGCCTTCTGCTATCAGGTTGTCCATGATGTGCTGCATCATTCCCTGCTTGCTCCAGCCCGTCTCGTCTTCGCCCATGCCATGCTGCAGATAGAGCACAGGATAGCGCTTGGTAGTGTTGGTTTCATATTCGGCAGGGGTGTAAACCATGGCGCGGCGGAACTGCTTCTGAGAGGCTGCATAGTAAGATACTGAACGAACCTGTCCGTGGGCTACGCCCTGCTGAGGACGATAGTAGTTGCCTTCTGCTCCTTCTGGAACTTCCAGACCGCCTGCTTCACGGCAGCAGCCGAAGTAGGTTTCGCTGGCAGGGTCAACAACCTGCACGCCATCTACATTCAGAAAATAGTAGTGGAATCCTACTACCAGCGGATCGCTCACGCCGTACCAGTCGCCATCCAAATCCTTTTTCATCTCATATTGCTTGCCGCAGATGTCGAAGATAACTTTCTTTGCCTCAGGAGCATGGAGCTTTACATAAGCTCTGCGGTCCTTATCTACACGCGGATAGTTGCTGTCTGGAATGATTCCCTGCAGGGCGAGCATCATGTTTGCATAGCGCTTGCCCATGGTGCGGTAGCTTTCTGCGATGAAGTGGAGACCGTCGCCACGCTGTGGACAGCCCTTTGAAGAAATGACGTGGGCTGTAGGAATGGTCTTGGCAATATCATCAACGATGGCGATATGTGCCCAGCATTTTCCGCCCATATCCTTCTGTACGGTTTCGCCTACGAGCAGAGGTACGTCTTCTGCCTTCAGATTCAAATCCTTCAAGATGTCGTTATAAACAGTCTTTACACGGTTAGGCCAGTTGGCATCGCCGTTGTTGGTTTCGCCCTGATGCAGGAGGATGCCCTTGATAACACCCTGCTTCTTGGCTATTTTTGCCAGTTCTATCAGTCGGGCGTATGGATTTCCGTTGTACTGCGATGCAAAGTTCTTCATCCAGTCGGGTTGTTTCTTGAGATAAGCCTTATAGGTACGCTTATCGAAGAGGTCGATGCTGGCTCCGCCCACGGCCACGGTGATGGTTCCCACCTTGATGCTGTCTGGCAGGTTATCCACCATCTTTCTTCCGAAATAGTCAACAGGAGTCAGTCCTGTAGAAGGTCTTGCCTGTGGCGGCACGGCAGTGTGCCATTGTCCCTTCTTCCATCCCGCCTTTTCATCATCCACGGCATACATAGCCTGGAATCTCGGGTTCACGCCCGTTCGGTCGATGTCTTCGATAGCCGCATTTCCTTCCATGTTCGACTGTCCGAAGCAGAGATAAATCTGAAAATTAGGATCAGGCTTTTCCTGAACCTTACTGCCCGTTTTCTGTGCCATCATAGGTAGGCACGCCATCGCGAGCATCGATGCTAAGATTGATAATCTCTTCATAGTTTATATTTAATTAAATTATTAGATTGATTTTCATCTTCTGTTCTGTTTGCAAAGTTATGAAAAGATTTCCATTCGTGCTTTGTCTCATATATCAATAACTTTTCCCTTTCTTATATAATAAGGTGATTCTTTTGTCTCAGGTTTCAGAATATGTTTCATTTTGTTTCTTTTTTGATAAATGTTATATGTGATAAAGTATTTGTTACTTGAGATAAAATGCGTTTTAATGTTTTTATCTATTTTTGCGACGTGTTTCAGCATTCTTAATGATTTTTTTGAGAATTTAGGATGTATATATAATAATGTAATATTAAACAAGTAAAGTAAAACTATTAATCTATTTTTAAGATGAAGAATTTTAAAATGATTGAAAAGCCGTTTGTTTTGCTATTCCTGCTCTGTTTGCTCCCTTTGGGAGCTTCGGCTCAGAGCATAGTGAAAGGTATAGTGACTGATCCAAGTGGAGAACCTGTGATTGGTGCTACTGTTAAAGTAGAAGGTAGCAAACTGGGTGTTGTTACCGACTTGGATGGTAAGTTTAGCGTTGATGCTGCTCCTGATGCAACATTGACTATTACCTATGTGGGTATGGAGCCTAAGACCGTGAAAGCTCAGGCTGGTAAAACACTTTCCATTACCTTGAAGGATGATTCTAAAGTTCTGAATGATGTCGTTGTCATCGGTTATGGTGTTCAGAAGAAGAGCGACCTGACTGGTGCAGTTGCATCTATCAAGAGCGATGACATCAAGGGTTTGTCTGCTACCGATGCCGGTGCTGCCCTCCAGGGTAAGGCTGCCGGTGTGCAGATTATCAACTCGGGTGGTCCGGGTGAGGCTGCCGATATCCGTATCCGTGGTTATTCTTCTAATAGTGGTAATATCGGTCCGTTGCTCATTGTCGATGGTCTGAAGGTGGATAACATCCAGTACCTGGATCCATCTATGATTGAAAGCATGGAGGTATTGAAGGATGCCGCTTCTGCTGCCATCTATGGTGCGCAGGCGGGTAATGGTGTCGTTATCATTACTACCAAGACGGGTGCTGCCAATGGCGGTAAGGCTCAGATTTCCTATAGCAGCAAGTTCACCATCCAGTCGTTGGGAAAGAGGGCTGATATCTTTGATGCTCCTGAGTATATAGAGTATCATAAGTATTTGGGCGACTTGAACGATGATCTTCTGAAGAAGAACAACTATAATGGTCAGAACACCAACTGGTATGACGAGGTATTTGAGAACAGTCTGGCTCACCAGCATAGTCTCACCTTGCAGGCAAGTAACGGTAAGGGACGTTTCCTCGCCAGCCTGAATATCCTGAACAATGATGGTATCGTTAAAGGTAGCAAGGATACTTATAAGCGTTTCACGGGTCAGATCAATGCCGACTATGATATCTATAAGTGGTTGAACGTGACTACTAATACATCTTTTGAAAAGTGGAAGACCAAAGGCGTGACCAAGGGTTATGGTTCATTGCTGAACTCTGTGGTTTCTATCGATCCTTTGACTCCAGCTTATATCAGTAATGTGGAGGATTTGGCTCCTGGCATGAAGGCACAGGTAGAAGCTGGTGGCCCTGTTCCAAGAGATCCAAGCCATAACAATGACTACTATGGTACTTCTAAATATGTAGAAGATGCTACTGGTAACCCTCTCTATCAGCGCGACCGTCATGATACATGGAATTCTGGTATCAATGTACGTGGTACCGTTGCTGCCAATATCAAGCCATTCAAGGGCTTTACATTTACTTCTCGCTTAGGTTATCGTATCACTCAGAGTAACTATCATAACTACGAGACTCCATATTGGTTAACATCTATGGCACATAGTGAAAACTATACCATTGAAGCGAATACCAATAATGGTTTGTACTATCAGTGGGAGAACTTTGCCAACTATTTGACAACAATCGGCAAGCATACTATTGGTGCCATGGCAGGTATGTCGTTTACCAAGAATCATTGGGATAACAGTTCCATCAGTTCTACAGGAGGTAACATACTCACATCTTATGAGCCAAACTTCCATTACATCAACTACTTGTTGGCTGATGCAACCAAGAATGTAGGTAACGCTCCTTCAGATGCAACAGAGTTATCTTACTTTGGCCGTGTATCTTACAGCTATGACAACCGTTACTTCATGCAGGTTAACTTCCGTCGTGATGCTTTCGATACATCAAAACTTTCAAAGAAGGCACGTTGGGGTAACTTCCCATCAGTTTCAGCAGGATGGGCTATCAGCAATGAGAAGTTCTTCAAGGACAATATAAGCCGTGATGCCATTTCTTTCTTGAAACTTCGTGGTTCTTGGGGTCAGAATGGTAACGTCAATATCTTGAGCGATTATCGTTATGCTTCTACCATAGCTCTTAATCAGAGTTTCTATCAGTATAATCCTTCTATCGGAGATGGTAAGCTGACTTTAGGTTCTAAGCCTTCTGGACTTGCTAACCCAGACTTGAAGTGGGAAACTTCAGAGCAGGTTGACCTTGGACTTGATGCGCGATTCCTTAACGACCGTTTGACTTTGGGCTTAGACTGGTATCGTAAGACAACCAAGGACCTCTTGATTGAAATCACTCCTATTCCAGAGATTGGTGTAAACAAGAGAGTTGTTAATACAGGTAAGGTACTTAACTCTGGTCTTGATTTCGAGTTGGGTTGGAGAGATCACATCAAGGACTTTAAGTATAGTGTGACCGTAAATGGTTCAACTCTGAAGAATGAGGTGAAGGAGGTTTCTAACCTTGTAAGCCGTTTGACCGAAATAGGTATTGATGGATTCAATAACCAGCTTAAGCCTACATTCGAGGCTGGCCATCAGGTATGGTATTTCCGTGGTTACAAGTATGCAGGTGTAGCCGAAGATGGTAGCGCTCTCTATTATAATAAGAATGGCGAAACAACTTCAGCTCCAACCGATGAAGATAAGCAGGATTTGGGCTCAGGTATTCCTAAGTTTACTTATGGTATTACTCTTAATGCAGAATATAAGGGCTTTGACCTCACCGTATTTGGAACAGGCTCTGCTGGCAACAAGATTTACAACTTGATGGTTTCTGCAGACCGTCCGTTGATCAATGGAATTGATACCTACTGGAAGGATTCTTGGAGAGCAGACCGCACCAATGCTAAATATCCTGATATGAAAAAGGTTGCTACAGACTGGAAGTTCTTCAGTTCTGATGCAGCTGTGTTCAGTGGCTCGTATTTCAAGATCAAGCAGATTCAGTTGGGCTATACATTGCCAAAGGCTATCTCTAGCGTGGCAGGTATCAGCAATCTTCGTGTATATTGCTCACTGGATGATTTCTTCACCATCACCAAGTATCCTGGTGCTGATCCGGAGACCGCTTCTATGAATAGTGGTGCCTCTCGTGGTTTTGATAATGGTACTTATCCAACTTCCAAGAAGGTGGTATTTGGTATCAATGTAACATTCTAACCTTTAATATTCAAAAACAATGAAGAAAATATTATTTTCAACAATATTGACTCTTGCTGCCACAGGAACAATGACGCTCACTACATCTTGTGAGGATCAGCTTGACATTGAGCAGAAGGGTGTAATACTTACCGAGAACTTCTATAAGACCGATGCTGATGCAGAGGCAGCCCTCGTTGCTGCATACGAAGGCTTTATGTGTAATGTGGTGGGACGTAACCACGATGGTGGTGGCCCAAGTATTTATACTCCATTGAAACTGATACTCAATGAGTGTGGAGACGATGTGTTGGCAGCAGGTGCCAACTCTGGTGATAATACGTTTGGTATCATGCTCAATCAGTTCTATTATGATGCTGAGGCTGAAGTACCAAAGCATATGTACACAGGCCTCTATCACTCTGTATATGACTGTAACCTTGTACTCGATCACTTTGCCAAGGGTACTACCGCTGTGCAGAAACGTTGCGCCGCAGAGGCTCGTGTGCTTCGTGCTTATGATTATTTCCTGTTGGCTAATCTTTGGGGTACTCCACCATTGGTAACTAAAACTCTGGATCCTTCTGCACAGCCTTTTAATTGTGATAAGGATCCTGAGCATCCTATGAATCACCAACAGTTGATAGAGTGGATTGCGCAGGAATGTGAGAATGCTGCCAACGATTTGGATGAGCGTAAAAGTAAGGATGACAAGGATGGAGCAGTGAAGGTAACCAAGGGCTTTGCATATGCCCTTGCCGGAAAGGCTTACCTTTTCGCCAAGCAGTATGACAAGGCTAAAATTGCCCTTAAAAAGGTTATAGACTCGGAGAAGTATGATCTTGTTCCTGGTGAGAAATATGCCGACAACTTCCATATCGAGGGTGATGCCAACGAGGAGAAGGTATTTGAAGTCAACTTCGAGTATAATACAGGTAAGACCAATTGGGGTGGTATGATTCAGCGTTCTAGCTGGATGGAAACCAACTATTGGGATTGGCGTGCTGATCACTTTGTTGCTTCTCCTAACAAGGTTTATTGTGGCGGCGTTGATGGCTGGGGTGGCCTTGGCGTGCCTCAGTGGTTTGGTGACGAGTTCTATAAAAATGATGGTGACTCTTATCGCTTGAAGGCTACTTTAAAGCATATTGATGATGCGGTTTATCATATGCCTTACGGCAAGGATGAAATCGATAAAATGACTGACGAGCAGAAGAAAACCAGTGACAAGATTGGCATCAATGACCCTGTTCAGGGACTCTACGGCAACTCTACCTGGTTGGCGTTCAAGCAAATAATGAGAGCTCCTGATACTCAAGGCAAGAAATATGGTGATAACATTCGCTTGAATAATTATCTTGTCATGCGTTACGCTGAGGTTTTGCTCAATTATGCAGAGGCTTGTATTCAGACAGGCGATCTGGATGAAGCTAAGAAATATATCAATAAGATTCAGGAACGTGCTGGTTCCAAGACAGTCAGTGAAACTGTTAATATGGATGTGTTGAAGAAAGAAAAGTCATATGAACTTTGGCTTGAAGGCTGTCGTTGGTTCGATATCATGCGATGGAATGATACAAAGGCCAAAGAGCGTTTGACTAAGGCTGGTACAGTCGTGCCACATTTGTTTGATAAGGTTTTCAGAGCTCCAAAGGCAGACGACCAGGATGTAGCTTGGGAGCATGGATCAAAAGAAAACAGCCGTTTCTATACGACCAACACTCCTGAGACTAATTTCAAGGTAGGTTTCAAGGAGGGCAAGCATGAGTTCTTCCCTTATCCACAGACCGTGTTGGATAAGAACCCTAACCTGAAGCAGAATCCTGGTTGGTAATCATGAAGTTGTTTTGTTAATATAGTGTTTTTAGTTTAAAGAACTATAGATTGTTTGACAATTAGGGGGTGTTTTGAAAAAAAGCACTCCCTTTTTTCTTCTTTAAAGGAATTTACGTATGAAAACATGGATCATTAGAATAATGAAAAATTTAATTGTATTTATGCTGTTATTTTGTATGTTTTCTTGTACACAGGAGAGAAGAGAACGACATATGGTTTCTTTTATAGTTAAAGACTTGGAAAGATATCCAATGGGTAAGAATTCTTATTTGATTGTAAATTCTAAAGATGTACCAATATGGTATAATCGCATTAAAGGTTCATATTGGGTAGGTCCTTTTTATGAGGATTTGATACAATCTCCTTTTGGATTCTCTTTTTCTAGTGGAAATGTATACAAAATTGCAGCTAGTGAGAATGTATATATGTTTGATAAACATATGAAAAGCAAAGATACTATCTCGATTTGTTATGCTGTTCGGGATTCTGTACCAATTGTTAATTCTGAAAATGCTAGTGATACGATGTTTATCAATAAAACTCCATTTATTAATTATACCAAAAGAGCAAGGATGTATAAAAGACATCGAGATAGTGTTTGGGTTAATTATCAACCCGATACGCTTGTAATGCCTAAAATTAAACGAGATACATTAATAGAAAAATAATATAGTTTATCGTCTTATGAAAAGATTTATAATACTTGTAGTATTCAAGGATGGAGCAAATGCGGACGTGGAGTATTTCTATGATACTAACGGCGCTTTGATAAAGGACTTGAACAAGGGCATCAGCAATATAGAGTATGATGTCCTCGGCAACTTGAAGTGTATTACTTTCTCTAATGGTTTCAAGACGAAATATATCTATGATGCAGCAGGCAATAAGCTACGAACCACCCATGAGTCTGCCGTAACCAATACGACAGATTACGTAGGTAACTTCGTCTTTGAGGATGGAAAACTAAGCAAGTATCTCTTCGACGGGGGCTATTGCTCCTTCGATCAGAACCAAAATCCCGTATTCCATAACGATTATGAAGGAACAAGCGGTGCTGCTGCAGCTTATCATGAACTTTTGGAACAAAATGAATTACAAAAATATGGATTCCCTACTGATGTTACTTCAGAATCTGTTGTCAAGGCTCACGAATATGCTTTGCGCAAAGAACATATGTTTTTAGGAAACCCGAAAGCTGTAAATCTTATAGATAAAGACAATAACTGTATTGAAATCATAGATGACAAAAGGACCGTAAGAATTCCATTTGTAAATTTTAATATTATAAGAAAAAAATGAAAAAAGTATTATTGGTATTATTGCTTTTGCATTGTTCTTTATTTTGTGTGGGTGCGCATGTAAAGAATATGAAATTGATTTTTTATTGGTATGAAGGATATGCGCCATACCGACTAATTTTCCCTTATAAGGTAAAGCAGGATTATTTGACCATAAATCCTGTGCAAAGACTGATAGGTTATAAGTTACAGACGGATGTGAGTGATATCCTCTCTTTTAAACCAATTCCTTCAAAGATAAGCATTAGAAATTTAGATGAAGGGATTGCAAGTTTGACAAAGAAAAAAGCCAAGTTCTTGATTTCTCATGAAGATATTGATAAATTGGATAGTCTTTTGTTGTCAGAAAGAAAATTTTCAGATGAGAAAAAGAAAGCTATTTTACAGGAAGCGTATGAACTTAGTAAACTTCCGTCTGATTCTTTAGTGTCTTTGTTTCGTTCTCATTCAACAAATACGTATATAGGTACAATAGAACTTTGTGTGAAATATAATCAACACAAATTTTTGAAGGTAATGCCTTCTCTGAATTTTAAAGGTTTCCCATGGCTCGTAATAACAGCATCAGAATCTTATCAAGTAGATTATGATTCAATTTTGCATTTTCTTGCATTGATAAATTTGGATAAATGTCTATCACTTTTTTCTAAAGAAAAACTTATAGAAGAAGTTTGCGTAGATATATTAGATGGAAAATAATTCAAAAATGGAGAATTTTAGTTAGTTATAAAAGTAATCACTATCAATTTCATAAAACAGAAATAGTAGAAGCATTAGCTAAAAGTGCAGTCAATGATACTTCCATGATACATCAATGAGACTTCTCGGCGCTAAAACCGAGAAGTCTCATTGTTGCTAATTCTTTATATAACAAGTGCTTAAGCCATATTTTTCAAACAAAAATGAGACTATGAGACTTTTTTTGCTAAAAAACTTTTTTCACGTAAGCGATCGGCGTCTATAAAAGATGAAAAACTCCCAAAAAGTTTGGAGATTTAACCAAAACACCTCATCTTATGACGCACCCTCTTCTTACTTGTTACATCATATAAGCTCTTTAATAGACGTTGATAGAGTGATAAAATTCCCTTCAAGGTATTGGGTACACTGTTCAATACATAATAAATCCCGAAATCGCTTGGCGGTTTCGGGATTTTTGCTTATCTTTGCCAACGTTAATGGTAAATAGTTGATAATATGGCAACGAAGTTATATCCAATAGGCATGCAGACCTTCTCTGAGATTCGAGAGGAGGACTTTCTCTATGTAGATAAGACGGAGTACATCTATCGTATGACTCATACGAGTGGAAAGTATTTCTTCTTGAGTCGTCCACGTCGTTTTGGCAAATCTCTTTTGGTTTCGACTTTTGAGAGTTACTTCGAGGGAAAGAAGGAACTCTTTAAGGGACTTGCTATTGAAAAACTGGAGAAGGAGTGGACGAAATATCCTGTGCTTCACTTTAGCTTGGCTGGTGGTAAGCACATGGAGAAAGACCAACTTGTGCGTTATCTCTTGTACATATTGAAGGTAAATGAAGACAAATTTGGCATCGTCAATGATTCTCCTGACCCGAATGTCCGTATGCTTAATTTGATAAAAACAGTATATGAACAGACTGGGCAGAAGGTCGTTGTGCTCATCGATGAATACGATGCTCCTTTGCTTGATGTGGTACATGAGGATACTAGTTTGGATATTTTAAGGGAGGTGATGCGCAATTTCTATAGTCCCCTAAAGGATAGCGACCGTATGTTGCGTTTCGTCTTCTTGACAGGCATCACCAAGTTCTCGCAACTTAGTATATTCAGTGAACTCAATAATATCACAAATGTGAGTATGCACCAAGAGTATGCTGGCATTTGCGGCATTACCAAAGAGGAATTGTTGGATAAGTTTGATGAGGATATTGATGTGTTAGCAGGTAGGTTGGGATTGACACACGAACAAGCCTTGTCAAAACTGAAGGAAAATTATGATGGCTATCACTTTACCTGGCCATCATCAGATATTTTCAATCCTTATAGCTTGTTGAACTGTTTAGCTGAAGGACAGATGAATTCCTATTGGTTTGGCTCAGGCACTCCTACTTATCTCCTTAATATGATGCGGAAATATGACTTTACACCGATTGACCTGGGTGAACAGATGGATGCATCAAAGGATGATTTCGATGCAGCCACTGAGACGATGACTACTATCATGCCTTTGCTTTATCAGAGTGGTTATATCACTATCAAGAATTATGATCCGGAAACGGAACTCTATACCTTGGCTCTGCCTAACAAAGAGGTGAGGATAGGTTTGTATCGCAGTATGTTGCCGCATTATTTGGCGGCAAAGTCTGCAATGTGCAATACGACCGTGGCCAAGATGTCGGCTCTTATCAATAAGGGTAACATGGATGGTGCTCTTCAGCTATTGAAAACGTTCTGGGAGACGGTACCTTATTGCGATAATACCGATTATGAGGGGCATTATCAGCAGACAATGTATATCATCTTTGCCCTGCTTACGAATTTCCGAATATTGGTGGAACAGCATACTTTCCGGGGAAGAACAGACATTACGATGGAAACAAAGGATACCATCTATGTGATAGAACTGAAATTTAATAAGTCGGCACAAGAGGCTCTTGACCAAATCAACAACAAGCATTATGCTGATGCTTTTGCCCTGAAAGGCAAAACCGTGGAAAAGATTGGTATGAACTTTATGATTGATGAAGATAAGACGATCGTATTGGATTGGTGGAAGTTTGGGGAATAGCAACAGAAAAGATGACCTCGCAAAATGCGGGGTCACTTCCCCTACATCTCCTCTGTTAGAATATTCAATCATCTATTTTCGTTTTAGAAGTTTAAAAATCAATAATTCATAGGTTGATATTTGGTTGTCAATAAAATAAATGTTATATTTACATTTTACATTCAACAAGTAGTAAGGACAAATATGTCCTTTATCAGTAAATAAACGTAGAAATGAACTATATACAGAATTTTGAATACCACAACTTGTGGAATAAGTATAATGTCTGTTGGCATCAGATTCATGAAGATGTCAACATACTTGTTGGCATCAACGGAAAAGGTAAGACTACTTTGCTTGATGCCATTAATGCTTATTACAACTTTAAGCCAGGTAAGAACAATGCAAAGTGGATAGAGGCAACTCCATTGGATTGCCCTGTAGTTTATATCCAGTCGGCAGATGTTCCTGCCAATGTAAGGAAAAAAGGGAATTCTATTCTTTACGATAACTTGATGCGGGTAGTATTGCAGAATGAGAAACAGAATTCTTTCTTCAACTATCGTATGCGTGCGTTGAATTATCCAGAAGAAGCAAGTCATATTGCCAGCAGAATTGATATGCTTTTCCAGGAAATTGATGGATATTTTGGTCAGACAGGCAAGAGAATCGAGATAGATAAGGAGCGAAATTACCTTGTTTTCCGTGAAGATGCAGGGGGAACGATAGAACTTGATATGTTATCGGCTGGCGAAAAACAATTGCTCTATATATTGTTGACAGTTTTTTTGATGGATGAGCAGCCTGCCGTCCTTTTGATGGATGAGCCAGAGTCGTCTCTGCATATCGAATGGCAAGAGAAACTGATTAAATCTATCAGAAAGTTAAACCCTCTGTGTCAGATAATATTAACGACCCATTCTCCAAGCATTTTTGTGAGTGGTTGGGAGAGTAAATTAGTTTATATCGAAGACTTGTTCTCTAAAATGGAGTAGGTAATATGGATGAAAAGGATTATGCGGCAAGAGTAAGAAACTTAAAAGCCTCTCGCTTTTTGTATAGAGCAGATGTTATAGCACGTGTAGAATCAGAAGATGATATAGCCTTTTGGCAAAAGGCTATACATCATGTGCGCCCTTCTGTGAAGGTGAAGTTTATTCCCGCTGAAGTTTCGGATTCGAATTTCAAACAGCGTGGAAAGACTCTTTGCATGAAGTTGGTTGAGTATCTAGACCAGCATTTCATCATTTGTGTTGATAGCGACTTTGACAAGTTTTTGCATCCTGGTTTACTGGAACCTACCAAACATATATTGCAAACTCATGTTTATTCTTGGGAAAACCATCATTGTCAAAAGGATAATTTGCAGCAACAGTGGAATCTTTTGAATACTGGAACTTTTGATTTTGAGATGTTTTTAGTAAAATTCAGTTGCATAGTATATCCTGCATTAATTGGTATCTTGACTGCAAAAAAGTGTGGTGTTAGGTCTTGGAGTTTGGATAGTCTCTGTAGCGAATTATTGAAAGTGCGAGTGAATCAGAAAAGAATGCTGGAAAATAATGGAGAACTGTTATTGCTGGTCATAGATTCAAAAGTTCAAGCATGGAAAAATAGCCAGCAGTTATTAAACGATGCCGATTACGATATGATGAAAAAACAGGCATCGGATATTGGCATGGTTCCAGATAATTCTTATTTATATATTCAGGGGCATTGTGTATATGATTTGTTGTTAAGGATAGGAAATTTTTTGTGTAATGGTAAGCATGACTTCATGTATGAAGTTTTGAATCTTGCCTACCAAATGGAGGGATATCAGGAAATAGAAATGATAAAATCTGATATTGGTCAGATTTTGTAAATGATAAAGTGATCAAATTTTTCTGAAGTTTCGCATGTGGGGAAGTCACATGCGAAACTTCTGTATAAAAAGTTTAGAAGTCATGTAAGAACGTTTTGATATCCAAGCCCTCCATATTCTTTTCAAGGTATTCATCGAAACTTTTGCTAATCTTTGTGATGCTAGGTTTACTCTTTCTTAGCAAGATAGCTATATTGGAAAAGTTTATTTCTGCTTTTATTAGATAAGCAAATTCCAACTGTGAGTCTTTGAGACCAGGAAGGAATGCAGTAAGGCGTTTGCCATATTCATTGAACAAGTTGTCGATGGTTGCCATGATATCTATAAGGACTTGTTTTTGTTCTGAATTGGTATAATGATCGAGTCCGTTTTTTATCATTTTGTGCAATTTATAATATGATTCGGACATTCTAAATTGGTTCCATCTGTCATCATCAAGTTTTATATTCTTTGACAGTTTGTTGATACAATGCTCAGATGATGTAAGCTGGTATTTCGATAGTTCGTTGTTTCTTGTTTCAAGTTTTTTGATATTGCTTACATGTTCGTGCATCATGTTCTTCTGTTCTTCAATCTTCTGTTCTTGATTTTGAATTAGCTCGTTTTGCTGCGCAATGAGCTTGAGTTGCTTGATACTTTTTTTCTTGGATGCGTTTTTATGTGCCAAGATGAGCGTAGTAAGTCCTAGGATACAAATGATGCCGAGTAACATTGCATACTTGTACCTGTTCTTGCTCTCTTCTGCCTCCTCTCTTTTGGCAACCTCCAACTCATAGTTATACGATGCCTTCATCTTTTCTGCCTCCTGCTTGTTGTCGATGGAATCAATGGCGTTTCTTAGCTTTATGGCTTTATTTTGAAATTTCCAAGCAGTAGTGTATTCTCTATTCTCGGCATTTGTTTCAGATAGGGCTGTATTAGCTTCATATTCTATAATGGGATTTCCTATGTTTAAAACTTTTTGAAAATAATAGGATGCAGAATCTATTTGGTGCAGCTCTTTATAATAATAGCCTTGCATTAAATAAAACCCATATTCTTGTTGTTTGAGTATGGTTGGCAAGATTTTTTTGCCTTCATTAATCAAAGTTTTTAGCTCTTTATTGTTTCTTTCTTGAATGGCAATTTGGCCTTTGGCAATGATGAAGCGAGCTAAGTTGATAGTATCTTTTGTTGCTGAAATCTTATTTTTAGCGAGATTAATAAATGCGGAATATTTCTCATCGTTGCCCAAAGTCTTGTAGTCTTGGGCAATATTAATAAGGCAATTATTAGCTAACGTGTAATCTTTTGTTTGTGAAATATAATTATATGCTTTAATCTCATACTCTAGTGCTTTGATTGGATTTTTTCGATTATCTTCAAAACCAGATAGCTGGTAATAACATCTTCCAATCATTTCCTTTGGGGTATGAGTACTGTCAGTGTCGATAGATTTTAAGAAATAATTAATAGCGCGAGGGTGTTCTTTAAGGTCTCTGTAAATACAGCCTAAACAGTAATATGCCATAGAGAGCGCTTTTTGGTTATTTTGTTTAGTATAGTAGTTGGCGACTTTAAGCATAGTAGAATCACTTGTGTGGGGTATGTATAATAAGTCGGCAACTCGACAACGGATGATTTGATAGTACATTTGGGCATCTGTACCTTCTTTGCAAATAGATGCAGAATCTTTTTGCAGGAGTGTGAATGCACTATCAGGCTGAGCCAACATGATGTTTTCAATGTTGGATAATTGCTTATTCGCTTGCTTTGTGCATGAAGCCAAAAGACAAATGAAAAATAAGATTGTAAGTTTCTTCATTTTACTTGATTTTTAAAAGTTTTTGCAAAGATACATGTTTTTTCTTGAAAAAAAAGATTTTTCTTATAGCTTATTTCTTATGAAAATGAAGAAATCTAAAGTTTATGTTACATGAAATAAAGTCTTCTCAATTTGTGCTACGTAATTATGAAAATTTACTTTTTGTTTACTTTGTTGTTTATAATGGAAAATAATGATAAACAAACAAAAAGTGAACAAGATAGTGGATCTGATTGGATTTCTTTCCTTAAATTCGCAGCGTAAAATCCAAAATATAAAAGTTATGAAAAGAAGTAATATAAAAGTTATGAAAAGAAGTTTAATCGTAGGGACTTATCTCTTGTCTCTTGTTTGTTCTTGTGCCTCAGAGGGCACATTGGACAATGGCAAGCCCTTGTCCCTGATGGAAGATTCCAAGAATATGGTTGAGATGGCACAGCTATTCACTCCGCTTTCAATGGTTGCTTTGGATGAGAAACAGAGTGATAAACTTAAGTGGATAAGTAAGATAGATTATGTCAATGGTAGATATTATGTGCTCGGAGGTCTTGAAAGAGGTAAGCTGATAACTTTTGATAGTAAAGGAAAATTTTTAATGGATATAGGAGATATTGGACATGCTTCTGGCGAGTATGTCCAAGCTTCGGATTTCGCAATAGGCAAAGCAAACAACAGAATTGCCATTCTTGAAGCTCCTAATAAGGTACTGTTGTATGATATGAATGGAAAGTTCTTGTTCGAAAAATATTTTAAGAAAATATCTTTTTGGAATATAGCATGGAACAACAATGAATATATTCTATCGACAAATAACTTTGGCATTCAAGAGAAAGATAAGTTGCTTTATGTTTATGATGAGAATTTTAATTTAAAGAATAGCTATGTTGATAATTTACCATATACTATAGGTATGAGTAATGTGTTGGCTACTCCTTTGCAAGTGGATGGTAATGATGTCAATTATATAGATCCTGTTACTAAAGGCATTTATACATATAAGTCAAAAGTTGCGGATGCTCAACGAACATATAAATGGTTGCTTCCTAATCCTATGCCAGATAAGGATTATGTGCATTATAAGACATTTGCAGAAAATCAATATCGTTATGATTTCATACTAGATGCTGTTGTTGATGAAAACAGAATCTTGACTTCTTATAAGCGAGGTGATTACATGTTTGTTAATTTGATGACAAGAAGTGGTATGTCTAAAACCTTTGGGCATATAGATGTTAGCTTGCCTAAGTTGATAAAAGGTAGTGGGCGATATGTCTTTCTTGCTATTCGGGGCAGAGAATACTTGAAAGATAAAGCTTATTTCACTAAATATAAGAAAGGTATTAATAATAATGATGGTTATTTGATATTTAAATGCAAATTGAAGTAACTTGTAAAACAAAATAAATATGAAAAAAGTATTTTTTAGACTGTTTTGTACAGTGATAGTAATAAGCTATCTTTCATTATTGTCCTCTTGCCAACGTCAGCAGGAAAAGGTGTGTCCGGTTATCAATCTCGGGAATGTAAAGGAATGTTCTGTCTCTGATTTGTTTTCTAAGATAGAGATAGTTCCCTTAGCTATGCGTGAGGGAAACTTTTTGGGGAATGTAGACCGTGTGCAGGTTTCTGATAATTATTATGTCGTATCTGATTCAAGACAGATATTGACTGTTTTTGACAAAACAGGAAAGTTTGTGTCTTCATCAGAGGATAAGATAGGTAATGGGCACGAAGAATATTCCATAGTTATGGGTTATTCTTATAATCCATATAACAACAATATTGAGATATTGACTCCTGCTCATTTGTTGTGCTATGATGTGAATTTTAACTTGTTGAAAAAAGTGAAACTCCCGACTAAACTAGCGAAAAGTAAAGATACGGGTTTAATGTTTGACCGTATTTGCGATTTGTCAAAACATCTTCATGTCTTAATACCTACGTCAGTGAGCGGTGAGTCGACAGGTATGTTAGTTTTTGATTCCTCTTCGTCTAAGATTTTGAAGAATATAGATTATGAGATGGATGAAATTGATAAAATAAATATGCAAAGCGATTGCTTCTTTCTGAGGAAAGGCTCTGCTGTGACTTTTGTCCCTCCAATTTATAGTGACTATATTTACACTTTTGACGCTACGACTATGGAATGTTCAAGAAAATATAAGTTCGAAGGAGGCTCAAATATGCTTACTAAAAATGACTTAGAGGCATTTGGCTCAAATGAGAATAAAAAGAATCTGTTTTTGATGAATACAGACAAGGAAATTCTTGTGTCTAAAATGGAAGTGGACAAAGCTATCATTGTTCATGTCAAAAAGGGAAATCGCTTGTCTGATTGGTATTCTATCTTGTATGACAAGGCATCGGGTGAACTTAAAAAGATAAATTTGTACTCTGGCAAAAAGAAAATTTTCCCATTAATTAAAAATGTAGATGCTCAATCGCTTTATGCTTATGTAGAAAAGCAAGATTTGCCTTCAATGCTGGAATGCTGGAAGCAGATGGGATGTAATGTAGAAGGCAATGTACAGAATGGAGATGGATTTATAGTAAAATATACATTGAAGTAAGATTTTGTAGATAAGAAGAAACTATATTTGTTTGCTGAGAATCCTCTAATCCAGTTCTATTTTATCTTGAGTATAAATAGGCTTTAATATGTGATAGAAAATGAGATTTCTAATGATTATGGTAGGAATGCTGTTCTTTAGTATTTCTCCCTTTTTTGCGCAGCAAACCGTTACTTTGGGCGATGCCATCCGCATCGCTCAGAGTAACTCGTTTGATGCCCAATTGGCAAGGTTTAGTTTCTTGTCAAGTTACTGGGCTTATAAATCATATAAGGCAGAACTGTTGCCATCTATGAGTTTGTCGGGAGGACTGATGAACTTCAATCATTCTCGGGTTGAGGCTAGAAATGCAGAGGATGGAAAGATAAACTATGTAGACAATAACTCTTTGGTGAACTCGCTGACCTTGTCATTGCAACAGCCGGTTAGCAGCCTGGGTGGTACGCTTTCGTTACAATCGTACCTTTATCGACTGGATCAGTTTGACTATAAGATGACAACCTATAATACGTTGCCTTTGCGCCTCTCTTATTCTCAGCCGTTTACTTCCTATAATGAATGGAAATGGCGAAAAAAAACGGAGCCCAAGGAATATGAGAAAGCGAAAAGGGTGTACCAGGAAAGCATCGAGGACATAGCCATAAAAGTATCAAATCTTTATTTTGCAGCCATCTTTGCCCTGTCTGACTATCAACAGAGTTTGGCGAAAAGCCAAGACTTGGAAGAACTTTATCGCATATCGCAAAGGCGATTGGAGCTGGGCACCATTACGAAAGGAGACTTATTACAGTTAGAGCTTTCAAAACTCAATGCTAAGGTAACCGTGAATGAGGCGAAAGTGAAGCTGAATGATAGCCTATATGATTTGTTTTCCTATATGCGAGTAACCGATTACGAGCACGCCAACCTCTTCCCTCCAGAGAATGTGTTGGATATGGTGCTCAATGTGAACGATGTGCTGCTAAAGGCTCGAACCAATTCCTCGCATGCCATCACGCAAGACTTGGAACTGATTGCCGCCCAGCAAAACCTGGCAAAGGCGAAGTCTGCCCAAGGTATACAAATGCACTTGAATGCCGAGGTGGGGTTTAATCGTACGGCTGATGGATTTGCAGCAGCCTATAGTCATTTGCAAGATAATGAGATTATCGGGGTGACTGTAACGGTGCCTATCTTCGATTGGGGTGTCAAAAAAGGACGAGTGATGGTGGCTAAGTCGAACCTGGAATTGGCAAAGACCAAAAGGGAACAAGCCGACAACGACTATGTGCAGAGCGTGAAGCGCGAGGTGATGCAGTTTAGTTTGCAGGCGGCGCAGTGTCGTACCTCCTTGCAGGCTCAGAGAATATCCCAGGAGCGTTATGACATCACAAAGAAAAGATTTGAAGCAGGCAATGTGTCGGTAACGGAACTGAATACCGCCTTGCAGGAATTGGAAACAGCCAAGTCGCAATACATCAGTCAACTGCGGACTTATTGGAATTACTATTACACCTTGCGTAAGTTTACGCTCTACGACTGGGTGCAACATCAAGAATTGACAGTAGATTTTGATGCTTTGGTCTTGTAGCCGCTGGAAAGTAAAATAGGAATGTCTTCTATATAATAAGAAATATTATGGCAGGAAATAAATATATATATTGTGTGCTGGCTATGGCATTGATAGCCTTGCAAGGTTGCAAAAAGACAGCCCATGTAGATGAAGAGCAAAGTATGGCAAACGCAGATAGTGTGTCAACGGAAATTTATGTGGATACGTTGAGGCTACATGAGCAGACCTTTCATCGCCAGTTGATATGTAATGGCAAGTTGAGGGCTATCGAGAAGTGTGACTTGTCGTTTGCCAATGGCGGTGTCATAGAGCAAGTGTACGTGCATAATGGCGAAAGAGTTTCCAAGGGGCAGGTGATAGCCAAAACTGATAGGAGCGATGCAAGATTGAATTTAGAGAAGGCAACTAGAGAGTTGGAGAATGCTCAGGTATCCTTAGCCGACAAGCTCATCGGCTTGGGGTATGATGGCATTTCTGCCAATGTGCCGGCTGCTGTCATGCATCGAGCTAAAGTTACTTCTGGCTATTATCTTGCCCAATACCAGTTACAAGCTGCTAAGCGATCATTGGGCAAGTGTACCTTGTTGGCACCTTTCGCAGGGCGTATCACTGATTTGGTGAACAAGCGCCATCAACGAGTGGATAAACTCTGCGGATTGGTAAATGATGTTCAACTAGATGTGGAGTTTGAGGTGCTGGAGGCTGAGATTAAGCATCTGAGTGTAGGGCAAAGAGTATGGGTGAGCCTTTTTGTGGATGATGCGGCGAGGTATGGCGGAAGAGTCGTCAACATCAATCCAATGGTCAGCGACAAAGGCTTGATTAAGGTGACAGCTCGCATTGCCAATGACAAAGGGCTGTTGATGGATGGCATGAATGTGAAGGTCATTGCCGAGAATGATGTCAAGAAAGCCCTTGTCGTGCCAAAGGATGCCGTGATAGAGCGAGATGGTTATCATGTGGTTTTCATGTATAAGGATGGAGAGGCTGTTTGGACTTATGTGAATGTGCCTTATGCCAACATCGGGTATTATGCCATCACTGGCTGTGAGCGCAAGGGTACTCATGTGAAAGCTGGAGAGGTGGTGATAACTTCCGGTAACCTGAATCTGGCAGATGGAACTCAGGTGCATGTGAAAAAGAAATGAAAGATAAACGGATAGCTTATGGTTAAGTATTTGATAAAACGTCCCGTTGCCGTAACGATGATACTGATAGCTCTCGTGACTATCAGCATATTAGGCGTGAGAAAAATTCCTGTTTCTCTCATGCCCGACATCGATGTGCCCCAAATAACGGTGCAAGCCAACGTGCCAGGTTATTCGGCACAGGAAATGGAGAAGGACATTGTGGCTCCTTTACGTCTTCAGCTATCAAGAATAGCTGGCATCAAGAGCATCAGTGCTGATTCGAGAATGGGTATGGGTAGTATTCTCTTGAGGTTTGAACCTGGGTGCGACGTTGACATGTATTTCATCGAGGTAAACGAAAAAATAGATATGGCGATGGGCAACTTGCCTAAGGAGATGGAACGTCCCAAGGTAATCAAGGCAAGTGCTCTTGATATTCCTGCATTTTATCTGGATATATCTCTAAAGAATGAACGAGATGGAGAAGAAGCATCTGCGCAGTTTGCCCAACTCTGTGATTTTGCAGCCAACGTGGCTAGTCGAAGACTGGAGCAATTGTCGTCTGTGGCTATGGTGGATATGAGTGGACTTGGAAACTCTGAGATACTTTGCATACCAGATAAGGCAAAGATGGAGGCGCTGGGCATGACCGAGGATGACTTGCAAGCAGCCTTGACTGCAAGCAATGTGCAATTATCCTCATTGTCGGTGGTGGATGGCATTTATTGCTATCATGTGCATTTTGACAATCAGGTATTGACGGTAGATGATGTGCGTAATGTATACCTGAACCATGAAGGACGCCTGTTACAGTTGAAGGATTTGTGCGAGATAGAAGTACGTACCATGACAAGGCAAAACATCAATCGCCATGAAGGTAAAAACTGTGTGTCGCTTGCTGTCATCAAGCAGAGTGATGCCCAAATGGGCGAATTGCGAGAAGCCATTGCTGATGTGGTGGATGATTTGCAAAAGAATAACCCTGAATTGAAGTTTGACATCACGAGAGACCAAACAGAGCTGTTGGCTTATTCCATCAACAACTTGGAATGGAACCTCGTGGCAGCTATTTTTTTCACCTCTTTGGTCTTGGTGCTTTTCATGCGTCGATGGCGGTTGGCATTGTTGGTTGCTCTATCCATTCCCTTGTCCTTGCTCATCACCTTGTTGAGTTTCAGGTTAATCGGTATTTCGCTCAATATCATATCCCTTTCAGGTTTGATATTGGGTGTAGGTATGATAGTGGATAATTCTATCATCGTGATAGACAATATCTTGCAGAAAAGAGTCTCAGCCCAAAGTGTGGAGAATGCCGTGGCAGAAGGAACCTGGAACGTTTTTACCCCTATGTTGAGTTCGGTGTTGACTACCTGTAGTGTGTTTCTGCCGCTTATCTTTATCGGAGGTATGGCAGGAACCTTGTTCTTCGACCAAAGTATGGGCATAACAATAGCACTTTTTGCCTCCTTGATAGTGAGCGTGGTCGTGCTGCCCGTTTATTTCTATTTGCTTGTAGGAAGGAGAAACAAAGACAAGGTTGGGAAACTCACAGAAGTGCCTACCAACAGCAAACTCCACTTATGGATATATCGTCATCATGAAAAAGTACAGCACTGGATGTTTGCCCATTTGCGTCTTTGCCTGTTTTTGTTCTTGATGGCCATTCCTGGATTGATGTTGGTGTTTATGATTTCAGAACGTCGTCAAATGCCAGAAATAGGTTATTCGGATGGAATCATGTATGTGGATTGGAATGCGAATATATCGGTAGAAGAGAATGACCGGCGCATAGCCTGGCTGTTGAAACCAGTCAGGGAGCAGTTGGAAACCAATACCTCCATGGTGGGAAAACAGAACTTTATGCTTTTCCATACTCGTGAGATATCTTCTTCCGAAGCCCTAGTCTATATCAAAGGGCACAGCATCAGTGATTATCGGGAAGTCCAAAAAGAAATGCAAGCAAGGCTCAGTGAGAAATATCCCGAGGCAATGCTCTCTTTCAGTCCTTCTGGTAATCTGTTTGAGTTGATTTTCTCTTCGGGTAATCCTGAATTGCGCCTTCAGTTGCAAGATGCCTCCGGTCATCGTCCCACTGTGGAGCAAGCCATGGCTTTCGTGGATTCTCTGAGGCATCACTTTCCTGCAATGAAAATTCCATCAGTAGCTACAGAAGAAAACTTGGTGCTGGATGCCGATGTGGAGCAGATGGCGCTATATGGTATTACGTATAGACAACTCTATAATAAGTTGTTGCAGTTGGCTGGAGGCAATGAGGTGATGCGCATCAATCGAGGCGCAGGTTCAATACCTGTGGTTTTAGGAACATCGGATGCTGATAGACAGCAGATTCTTTCTTCTTCCTTGAAAAATCAAGAAGGAATAGAGGTGCCTCTTCAACTTTTGATGAAGGAAAGAAAGGCGTACGACTTCAAACACCTATATGCTTCGGATGCAGGGGAGTTTTATCCTGTAGATATAGAAACCCATGGTAAGGTGAGGGAGGTGTTGGATTACGTAAGCCAGTACAATTTGAGAAATAAAACAGTTAGGGCAACTGCCGTGGGTGATTACTTTGAGAGCAAGCAGTTGATTGTCAACTTGGCTTGGGTGTTGGGGGTGTCGGTTCTTTTGTTGTACTTCATCTTGTCGGCACAATTTGAGAGTTTGATTCAGCCATTCATCATCTTGACGGAGATCGTGGTGGATGTCTTTGTCGTGTTGTCGATGCTCTATCTGTTGGGCTTGTCCATCGACTTGATGTCCATGACGGGAATCATCGTGATGGCAGGAATAGTCATCAACGATTCCATTCTGAAGGTGGATACCATCAATCGGCATCGGAAAGAAGGCATGGAATTGATGGAGGCAATAGCACTGGCTGGGCGTGAGCGTTTGTTCCCGATAATCATGACATCGCTTACCACCATCTTCTCTCTGTTGCCTTTCCTCTCTCGTGGTTCGATAGGTGCAGACTTGCAGTTCCCCTTGTCGTTAACCATCTTGATAGGGATGGTGGTGGGTACGGGAGTGAGCATTTTCTTCGTACCAATTCTTTATTATTCAATTTACAAGAAAAAAGCAGCTAGGAAATTATGAAGTTTTCGTCTTTCTCGGTGATATTGATATTTGTGGTCATGATGGTGATGGGCTTTGCGTTGGCTCCTTTGCTGGATGTAGGTACAGACCCTAAGTCACGTCAAGGTAAACAACTGACCATCAGATGTGACTGGCCACAAGTGTCTGCCAAGGTAGTGGAGCAGAATCTGACAGCTCCTATAGAAGGAATGGTATCTGCCCTTAAAGGTGTGGAGAGCGTATCTTCTCGCTCCTCCTTTGGACATTGCGAGGTCAATGTACGCTTGAAAGAGAACCAGAATGTATCAACGGTGAAGTTTTCCATTTCTTCCATGTTGCGCCAATCTTATGCAAAGTTTCCTAAGGGTGTTTCGTTTCCAATGATAGAGGGTGGGGAAATCGTCAATGGGCAGAAAGCAAACCATGAAAGCCAGTTGCTGCTTACTTATCATGTCAATGCTGACATGCAGCCAGAAATGATTAAGAAACTTATCTCAGGCATGGTAGTAAGACCTTTGGAGACGATAGATGGCGTGACAAAAGTAGAAGTTACGGGCACGACAGAACGATATATGGAGGTAAGCTACGACCCGATGCAGCTGTCTGCTTGTGGTGTAACACCTCAGGAAATGCAAGATGCCATCCGTAACTATATCGGAAAAGACGAGGTGGTAGGTACGATGCTGCAAACCACTGCCGACCATAAGCAGGAGCGAGTGGCTTTTCGGTTGGTAACGGCTAATAAGGAGGCTGATTTGGCTTCGGTTCCAATAAAAAAAATAGGTGGCAAGGTGATTTACTTGAATGATTTGGCTCAGATAAAGGTGAAGAAACAGGACCCCTTGGGTTATTATCGGGTGAATGGCTTGAATACCATATATATAAATGTATATGCATCGGCTGATGCTAATTTCGTGCGTTTGTCGGATGCGGTGCAAGAAGAGATGAATGTCGTCAAGTCACAAATTCGTCAACCTTTATATGTGCATCTGGCTTATGATAGTGCCCAGCAGCAAAGGGATGAGACGGCTAAGTTGGTTGGACGTACTTTGCTGTCTTTATTATTCTTGCTTGCCTTTGTGTTTGTTGTTTATCGCAGTTTCAAGTATCTGTCGGTTGTGGCATTTGCATTGGCAGCCAATATCTTGATGGCAATTATTGCCTATTGGGCGTTTGGATTGAAATTACATGTCTATTCCTTGGCAGGGATTACTGTGTCGATGGGATTAATTATAGATTCCAACATCGTCATGGCTGACCATTATGGGTATTATCATAATCGAAAGGCTTTCCTTTCGATACTGGCGGCTATGCTTACGTCCATAGGCTCATTGATCATCATATTTTTCTTGCCTCAGGAAATGCAGGATGATCTTTCTGACTTTGCATGGATTGTAATTGTCAATTTGGTAGTAGCCTTGTTGGTATCTTTTTTCTTTGTGCCAGCTTTGATGGAACAATGGCATTGTGCTGTCCCACGCCTCTGGTCATGCAAACGTAGGTTTGTTGTGCGCTGGAATCATATCTATCATCGATACCTCCTGCTGACTTCTCGCCATCGTTGGGTTTATTATATTGCTCTTCTTTGGGCGTTTGGCATTCCTTTTCATGCCATGCCTGAGGATTGGGGCATGGATAAGTGTGTTTTTTTGACTGATTATCTGGGAGGTACCTCCCAAATGTTTGTAGATTATCTAGATGGAAGTGTACAACGCAGGAATGCTGATGAGCGTAAAACTTTGCATGTTCAAGCATTGATGCCTGTGGGAGGAACTGCTGTTCAGTTGAATGATAAGGTGATATTGGTCGAGGAACTGTTGAAGAAATATCCTGAAATCAAAGAATTTGTGACTCGTATAGATGGTAGGCAAGGTGAGATTACCGTGAAGTTTAGGGATGGGGTGGATGCAAGTTTTCCCTATCGGTTGGAATCGATGGTGATAGGTAAGGTTATTACTATCGGAGGTGCTGACTGGAGTACTTATGGAGTTAGTGAGCGAGGCTTTAGCAACTCTATTGATCTACAGTATAAGGCAAATAGAATTAAGATTTCCGGGTATAATTATGCACAGCTTTATCGACTTTCTGAGAATATATCTGGGTATTTAGGTAAGAACCCTCGTGTGCAAGACATTGCCATTGAGACACCTGGATTTGAAAACCAAGAGGACGAAGTGTATGTAGACTATCAGAAGGATAGGTTGGGTATGTATGGACTTTCTCCTTATGATATTCACCGAGAATTGCGTATGTTGTTGTTGCCTGAATATGTTGGGGCGTATAAAGATCATCAGATGAATGTAGATGTGTATCTGAAACCTTTGCCAGTCGAACAATATGACTTGTGGTATATGGAGAATAGTCAGTTTCATGTGGATAGCTTGCAATTGTTTGCATCCGATGTGATGAAGTTGCAACGTCGTGAGGCTAAGGAAGTAATTCCCAAGGAAAACCAAGAGTATGTTCTCAATGTAGCATTTAATGTGTTGGGCTCCTATACCTATACAACTGAATACCTGGATAGTGTGATGGCACATTTCAAACGCACTCTTCCTGTGGGGTATCATTGCGAGATGCCTAGTTATAAAGGCGCAGATAGTGAGAGAGCCAATTATTGGCTGCTCTTGTTGGTTGCGGTGCTGATATTCTTTATCTGTTCGGTCGTGTTTGAGTCTTTGCGTATGGCATTGGTTGTAGTTTCCATGATACCTGTGTCATTGATGGGGGCATTTCTTACTTTTATAATCACTGGCGTGGAGTTTGGTAGTGGCGGTTTTGCTTCCTTAGTGTTGCTGAGTGGCATTGTAGTGAACTCGGCAATCTATATTCTTTGTCAATATGCCAAGATTCAAAAAGAGAAATCGACAGGTGGGATGAAAGCCTATTTGTGTGCATTCAATCATAAGATAGTACCGATATATTTAACGGTTATCTCTACCATTGTGGGGTTAGTTCCATTCTTCTTTGAACAATCAGAGGAGCCCTTTTGGTTCTCGTTTGCCGTAGGTATAACTGGTGGCTTACTGCTGTCGATTCCTGCCATGATATTTGTCATGCCTCTGTTTTTGAAGTTTTGAAGTTTTCTGTTTTATAAAACAGACACTCTTGGATAATTATTCGACATGGTAGCCATAACAAAGCATTTGTTACATGAAATAAAGTTATGAATCGAATAAATCGCTATTTTTGCGGTGTTTTAACAACTTAAATAACAAAAGCCGGTGAAAATCATCGGCATCATAACAATTTTAAACATTTATAATTTCAACCTAAAAACAAATGAAAAAGAGATTTTTGGCGATATTGGCGACTGCGTTGTTACCGTCATGTCTGTTCGCCCAGTTTGGAGTGGTTTCGCCGCTTCATGTGAATGGCAATCAGTTGAATGATGCCTATGGCAACAAAGTGGTTTTGCATGGTGTGATGGATACACCGAGTCCTTACTTCAACAAATACCGTTGGGGTAATACTTGTACTGATAACAATATTCAGCCATGCATTAGCTATTACGACAAGATTTTTGGAGCACTCCAGAATCCTGCCAAAGGTACCTATTGTAATATCTTCCGTCTTCATCTCGAACCAGGCTGGACCAATGATCCCAACAAGAAGTCGACGGGTTCAGAGACAGGCGAGGCTAATATATCGCGTTTCAGTGCTACCCGTTTGCAGAAGTATCTTGATGCCCTTTATCTGCCTATTGCGCAGAAGGCCATCAATCATGGCTTGTATGTGGTGATTCGTCCTCCAGGCGTATGTCCTAAGGATTTGAAGGTAGGAGATGCTTATCAGAATTATCTTAAGACGGTGTGGAACATCGTTTCCAGCAGCAGTTGGGTGAAGAATAATTCCGGCATCGTATCCCTGGAACTTGCCAACGAGCCTGTTCATATATATAATAGGTATGGTCAGAGTTCTGCCACAGCCATGCGAGATTATTTCCAACCAGTGGTTGATGTGATTCGTAAGAATGGCTTCAAGGGTATTATCTGGATTCCTGGCACAGGCTATCAGAGCCAGTATGAGAATTATGCCTCTTATCCTGTTTCCGACAGCAACTTCGGCTATGCCGTGCATGTGTATCCGGGATGGTATGGGGCAAGTGATACCAACTATGATTCCAATGCTTTCATCTATAATTTCCAGAAGCAGGTGCCTGTGGTAAAGAATAAACCGATTCTTGTTTCTGAGATAGACTGGAGTCCGGAGAAACCTGGTGCAGGTAAGTATAATGAGTTTGGACAGTGGGTGGCCAGCAACCTGGGTTCATGGGGAACTGCTACCACCAGCAAATGGGGCAATGCCTGGAAGAAGGTGATGGATCATTTCGGAAACATCAGCATGACGCTGACTAGCACTGATGATTATCTTGATATCGACAACTTCCTGAAAACTGGTCAAATCAAGGCTGGATTGGAGGCAAATCCGGAGGCTTGCGGTCAGACCTGCTTCTACTGGTATTACGAGTATTCCAAGAAAGACTATGCTCATAAGTCTGCTGGTACGTCTTCTTCTAACCAGAATACTCAGCCTTCTACCGGTTCTTCTACTTCTGGCAATACGCAGGGCGAGAACATCATCAAGTCGTGGGGCAATGGCAGCGGATTCGTTCCTTCGGGATGGACGGTGGCAGATAATGGCAGTCAGGTTTATGCCGGCAATAAGTCGAGCGGTCCACGCATCATGAATTTCTCTGGTGATTTCAAGAATGCTTTCTATGTGAGAAGTATTTCTGCCGATAAGGCTGGCTATATAGAATATGGTAATACCAACGGTTATACCCTGCCTCTGGTATATGGCGAGTATGAGCTGAGCTGCAATGTGGCTGCCTGGAAGGGTGCTCCATATATGAAGGTGGAGGTGTTCGACCCTCAGAATGCCGTTCTTGCTTCTACCATCGTCAAGGCAAATGGCAATGCGAATGGCAAGGCGGGTGCTTATCTCTCGGGTACCACCAGGGTTTCTCTCTCTTTCTATTCCATGATCAAGGGCAACTACCGTGTACGTTTCACCCCTGTGGCAGATGCCAAGGGCACAGGTGGTGCCTGGGTTGAGGCTCTGGTAGGCAATGTGGCTCTTTACTTCAAGGGAAATCCGCTGGCTCTGAATGCCGTGGGACAGGTTCCTGCCGGATGGAAGATTGTTGATGCCGGAGAGCAGAAGGCTGCTGGTGCTGCTGGCATAGGTCCACGCATCTTCAAGTTTGCCGGTGGTGATTTTTCTACGGGGCTTTACATCCGTCAGAGCGATGCCAGCAAGGCAGGCTACGCTGAGTTTGGTTCTACTTGGGGCTATGGCTTCTCGTTGAAGCAGGGCAGCTATGTATTTTCTTATAATGCCGTGGCGTGGTCGGGGTCTCCTTATCTGAAGTGTGAGGTTCTCGACGAGAGCAACAACGTGCTGGGTTCTCAGATTATTCAGTGTACCAAGAATGTGAACAAGAACACCGGTGCAAATACTTATGGCAGCAATAGTGGTCAGGTACGATTCACCGCTTCCCACACGGGTTACTATCACTTCCGCTTCACTCCTGTGGCAAACAGCTGGGGTGGCAGTGGTTCATGGCTTGAGGTAGTGGTAGGTCATCTGAAGATTTCCAAGACCAATGCTTCCCGTTCAAGAAGCATCGATGGCGGTTGGAATGATGGCACTACGGGCATCGAGCAGGTTGAGAGTGCTGAGAATATCAGCACTCAGGAGACCAGACAGAACTCCGGCTGGTACACGCTTCAGGGTCAGCGGGTAGAACACCCAACCAAGGGTATCTATATCCATAATGGCAAGAAGGTGGTTTTGAGATAGAATATTAAGTGAGACTTCCATGATACATCAATGAGACTTCTCGGCACTAAAACCGAGACGTTTCATTGATGTTGTTTTTTCTGTATATATCAAGTATTTAAATCATATTATGACGCACCCTCTTCTTATGTGTAACCTCATATAAACTATTTGAAACATGTGAAAAAGTAGAATTCTGTTTTTTGGCTTACCTTTGCAACCACAAATAACAATTTAATCAACTGATAATTAATTTAAATCATAAAATGACCAGATACAGAATGATTTTATCCCTGCTTTTGGCTGGTATGGGAACTGTAGCAACTGCACAGAATATCAATTTGCCAATCATCCAGACCAAGTACACAGCCGATCCTGCACCTTATGTGCACAACGATACGGTTTATCTCTATACCACCCACGATGAGGATGGGGCTGAGGGGTTCCTGATGAAAGACTGGCTGCTCTATACCTCTACGGATATGGTAAACTGGCAAGACCGCGGTGCCGTGGCCTCATTGAAAGACTTCAAGTGGTTTAAGGGCGAGAATGGTGCCTGGGCTGAGCAGGTCATCGAGCGCAATGGCAAATGGTATATGTATTGTCCTATCCATGGTCATGGCATCGGAGTGCTGGTAGCTGATAATCCATACGGACCGTTCAAGGATCCTATCGGAAAACCTTTGGCATGGGAGGGTGACTGGTTCGACATCGACCCTACCGTATGGATAGATGATGATAATCAGGCTTACATGTATTGGGGCAACCCAGAGTTGAAGGCTGTGAAACTGAACGAGGACATGATTTCTTATTCTGATTCCATCATGCACTTCCCGAAGATTCAGGATTATCAGGAAGGTCCTTGGTTCTGGAAGCGCAATGGCAATTATTATCTGGCTTATGCTTCTACCTGCTGTCCTGAGGGCATCGGTTATGCGATGAGCAAGAATCCGCTCGGACCATGGGAATATAAGGGACATATCATGAACCATACGCCTCGCACTCGTGGCAATCATCCGGGCATCATCGACTATAAGGGCAAGAGCTACTGCTTCGGCTTGAATTATGACATCTTCCGTTTGAAGACGGGGCGTCATGCCGAGCAGCGTTCTGTTTCTGCGGCCGAAATGACTTACAATCCTGACGGAACCATCCAGGAGTTGCCATACTTCCAGGACTGCAAGTTGGAGCAGATTGAATGGTTCAACCCTTATCGCCAGGTGGAAGCTGAGACGATGGCTTGGGGCTATGGATTGAAGACGCAGCCTAAGAACGAATGGGCGCAGAAGGACAGATGGAACCAGGTGGTTACGAATGTTGGTGAGGGAAAGTATATCCTCGTGAAGGGTGTTGACTTCAAGAAGGGAGCAAGCAACTTTGAGGTGTCAGCCTCTTGCCACATGTTGGGCGGCAGCATCGAAATCCGTCTTGATGGGGTAAACGGCCAGTGCATCGGCAAGGTGGATATCAAGAACACCAAGGATGAATACAAAACCTTCTCTACCCAGGTGAAGAAGGTAAAGGGTGTACACGACCTCTACTTCGTCTTCAAGGGAGGCGACATCCAGAAGCAGAACCTCTTCTTCCTGGATTGGTGGAAATTTAGTGAGTTATTAAGAAATTAAAATAATATCAAATTATGAAGAAACAACTGATGATAGCTCTGTTGAGCATTGTGCCTGCCTTGGGTGTTGTGGCGCAAGATAAACTTTATAAGGATGAGTTCCCGCTGGGCGACATCACCCTTCTGGACGGACCATTGAAGCATGCTCGCGACTTGAACGTGCAGGTGCTCCTGAAATATGATTGCGACCGTATGCTGGCCCCTTATCGCAAGGAGGCAGGCTTGCAACCTCGCAAACCTTCTTATCCCAACTGGGATGGACTGGACGGACATGTGGGCGGACATTATCTGTCGGCCCTTGCCATCAATGCGGCCACAGGCAATGAGGAGTGCCGCAAGCGCATGGAATATATGATATCCGAACTCCAACTGGTGCTTGATGCCAACAATCAGCGCCATGAAGCCTGGTGCCATAACTATATCGGTGGTGTTCCGAATAGTGCCAAGATGTGGACAGCTTTCAGTAAAGGAGATTTCGGACCTTACTTCGGAACATGGGCACCTTTCTATAACATTCATAAGATGTATGCAGGTCTTCGTGATGCATGGCTCTATTGCGGCAATGAACAGGCAAAGAATCTCTTTCTGAAGTTCTGCGATTGGGCTGTGGACATTACGCGTGATCTGAACGACGAACAGATGGAGAAAATGCTCGGCAACGAGCATGGAGGCATGAACGAGGTGCTTGCTGATGCATACGCTATTACCGGTGAGCAGAAATATCTGGATTGTGCCCGACGCTTCTCCCACAGAATGTTGCTTGTTCCTCTGGAAAACGGCAAGGACTGCCTTGACAATATGCATGCTAATACGCAGATTCCGAAGGTTATCGGCTATCAGCGCATCGCTGAGTTGGCTCATGATGTGCAATATCACAATGCCAGCGAGTATTTCTGGGAAATTGTGACACGTCAGCGTTCGCTGGCTTTGGGAGGTAACAGCAGGCGTGAGCACTTCCCGACTAAGGAAAATTGCATCGACTATATCAACGACATCGATGGACCGGAGTCTTGCAATACTTATAATATGCTGAAGCTTACCGAGGATCTGAACCGAGTGAAGCCTAATGGCATGTATGGCGACTTTTACGAGACTGCGATGTTCAACCATATCCTCTCTGCCCAGCATCCTCAACATGGCGGCTATGTCTATTTCACTCCCGCCCGTCCTCGTCATTACCGCAACTATTCTGCTCCTAATGAGGCGATGTGGTGCTGCGTGGGAACAGGTATGGAAGACCACGGAAAGTATGGACAGTTTGTCTGGACGCACGATAAGGGCGTAAAGGCGGAGGATGATGCTCTGTATGTGAATCTCTTCGTGGCTTCCGAGTTGAATTGGAAGGATAGAAAGATGGTGATTCGTCAGCAGACTGCCTTCCCGTATGCAGAGTCATCAGTCGTAGAAGTAGCCAAGGGTAAGGGAACTTTCATCCTGAAAGTCCGTAAGCCATCCTGGTGTGAAAACTTCACAGTGAAGGGTGTTGGTTTTGATGCCGATAGCTATGAGGAGAATGGATTTGTCTGCATGAAGCGCAAATGGAAGAAGGGTGACCAGGTAAAGATTTCTATGCCTATGCACGCTTACATCAAACCGATGATCAATGTGCCTCAGTATGTGGCAATCATGTATGGTCCTATCCTGCTCGGCATGAAGACGGGAACGGAGGATATGCGTGGACTCATTGCCGATGACAGCCGTTTCGGACAGTATGCCGGTGGAAAGAAACTGGCTCTTGACGAGGCTCCTATTCTGTTGCCGAAACATCTCGACGACATTGTCAAAAACCTGAAGCCAGTTCCTGGCAAGCCTTTGCACTTTAAACTTGCCACCCGAATGGAGAATGCCATCGAAGGCGAGTTGCAGCCGTTCTTCGAAATTCACGATTCTCGATATATGATGTACTGGTTGGCACTTGGCGAGAATGATTACAAGGCTTATATGCAGAAGTTGGCTGATGAGGAAAAAGCCCGTCAGGCTTTGGAGGCTAGAACTGTGGATAAGGTGAACCCTGGAGAACAGCAGCCAGAGACCGACCATCGTATGGAGACAGATGATTCGAACAAGGGTAATACTGAGGGCGTCTTTTTCCGTGATGCAAGGGATGGGCATTTCTTCAGCTATCTGATGCAGACCAAGGGAGAGACTAATCTTAGCCTTCAGCTCAAGTTCTGGGGACAGGATGAATGGCGTACAAGTGAGTTTGATATTTATGTCAACGACAAGTTGCTTTGCAGCGTGAACAACAGTCATCGCTGGCGCACCACACAGTTTAAGACCGTTGATTATGCCATTCCTTCAGAGTTTGTTAAGGGCAAGAAGGAAATAAGAGTGAAGTTTGTGGCTCATAAGGGCAAGCAAGTTGGACAGATTTATGGTGTGAGACTTGTAAAGCATTAATTGTAGAAAAGTATATGTTAGCATATATTCAACTCAAGAATGAGACAAGTGCATCAATCACCAATAGAGTTTGTGTAGTAAGATAAACTTAATAAAGTTTTTGAAACATTCTATAAAGTCATTATGATTGTTTTTTCGTAATTTTGCAGCATTAAACGAAAAAACAATCATAATGATGAATACAACAAAAATCTTGGCTCTCAGAAAGCCGTTACTGATAAGCGCATGGCTGCTTGCTATGCAGGGTGCTACCTATGCGCAGAACCCAATCGTGCAAACACAGTTAACTACCGACCCAGCACCTCTGGTTGTCGGAGACCGTCTCTATGTATATACCGGTCATGATGAAGATAAGGCTGACTTCTTCTGGATGAACGAATGGCGTGTGTATTCCACCAAGGATATGGTGAACTGGACAGACCATGGTTCTCCGCTCGACCTCAGTTCTTTTTCCTGGGCAGACGACCGTGCCTGGGCAGCACAGACCATCGAACGTAATGGTAAGTATTACTGGTATATCTGTGCGCACTCTAAACTGACGGGCGGAATGGCTATCGGCGTAGCTGTGGCTGATTCTCCTACCGGTCCGTTCAAGGATGCGCTGGGCAAACCGCTTTTCGATAATGGAAGTTGGGACAATATCGACCCTACCGTCTGGATGGACGAGGATGGTCAGGCTTATCTCTATTGGGGTAATCCGCATCTTTACTATGCCAAACTGAATAAAGATATGATCAGCTTCAAGGGGGGTATAGATGCTAAGGCTGCTGTTGATGAAAAGCGTGAAGTGGGCAGAATCGTGATGACTGAGGAGGGATTCGGTTCGCCTGACGTGGAGAAGCGCGATTCAACCCGAAAATATAAAGATTGCTACACAGAGGGACCTTGGTTCATGAAGCGTGGCAAGAACTATTATATGCTCTATGCTGCAGGTGGAGTGCCTGAGCATATCGCTTATTCCATGAGCAAGAAGCCTTTCGGACCATGGAAGTATATGGGCGAAATCATGCCATTGGAAGATACGGGTTCCTTTACTAACCATTGCGGTGTGACCGACTTCAAGGGCAAGTCTTATTTCTTCTATCATACGGGTAAACTGGGTGGCGGATTCGGACGCAGTGTGGCTGTGGAAGAATTCAAATACAATGCCGACGGCACATTCCCAATTATCCACCATACTCAGGAAGGAGTGGCTCCTATCGCAACCCTCAATCCTTACAAGCGTCAGGAGGCTGAAACCATCGCTTTCTCTAAGGGAGTGAAGTCGGAGCAGACCGATGATACGGGTGTTTATATCTCTGAAATCCATGAAGGCGATTATATCAAGGTACGCGAGGTGGATTTCGGAAATGAGAGTCCGGATGCATTTGCCATCTCTGCAGCGTGCTCTTCGCTTGGAGGTTCGCTGGAGGTTCATCTCGATAAGGAAGATGGCGAACTGATAGCTAAACTTGATGTTACCAAGACGGGTGGCTGGGAAAAGTGGAAGACTTTCTCGGCACAAATGCTAAAGAAAGTGACAGGAAAGCATGATA
>OJKP01000301.1_pt1 | contig 38766 bp, 30 predicted proteins | sample 1596521 | NCBI WGS metagenome assembly OJKP01 (sample SAMEA4350130, study PRJEB24818) | metagenome | biome: human; feature: gut; material: faeces | place: Denmark | collected 2013-09
TGATGGGGGTTCAGATCGACACGTGCCTCCGACAAGACACCCGTCAACTTATCATCATCTGCACCGCCCCTATTACGTGACAACTGCCAGGCATAATACAAGAGCTGCGCAGATGAATAAGGGATTTTCTGTTTCATCGTCGCTATAGAAAAATGAGCGTTGAACTTTATTCTGGAAGTACGAGCCACAAGCAAAAAATACCTGAGAGCATGATACAAAAGAAGCGTGAGCTTCACTTATCATACTCTCAGGCATTTGGCGTGGCCCGTAAAACCGATAAGTTCCGCCCACGCTATAGCGCAGGCGTTCACTTAATCTCGGTTTTACATCTTTTAATCGCCAAATTTCGAGAGTATTCCGAATATCGTAAACGCTTTGTATATTAATATGTTATATGTCTAAAGTTTTGTTCTTTCTGTTTCTTATTATTCAATTTTATTTGTTCAACTTATGTTACAAGGGAGCAGCCGCCTGCAGCAACCAATCCCCTTTTCGAGGGCAAAGTTACAAAAAATAAATGAGATTATCCCTGTTTTTATGCAATAAAATTTGGGAGTTACAAAGAAAGCTCAAAATTTTGTAACTCGTATAAGGATTTAATTTAAAGAAGGACATAAAGCCGGCTTGAATCTTTCTTATCGGATTATCACTCAATTTGGTCTTTAGAAACTATTGCTAATCACTGTTGATTACATACTTAGCTGTAGGGATAATGAATGAAGGTTGCTTGGGCTGATCATCCAAGGCTGATGTTTTTGTGAAATTCTCTTATATTTTCCTCGCTGAGATTTCAGTAAATTTCAACTGAATCTTATTTGTGTGTGAATATTGAAAACATGAACAAGGAAAGATGATACTGAAAATCAGACAGTTATGTTTTTTGTGTTTGAAGGATAATATTTATAAGTTCTTAAATCGTACGACATAGCACCCTATAGTCGTACGACATGAGAGTGCATAGACGTACAACATGGGAGTTATAGTCGTACAACTTGAGACTATTATAAGGCATTACTATTAATTTTTGATGCGAAAAGCAGTAAAGAGAGTATCCTTTTTATGCTGAAATCCATTCTTTGAGTGCTACATTCACGAAAGACAAGTAGGTAAAATCCGGAAAGAAATATTAACAAAGAAGAACAGGGAGATTCGCTCTCTTACTTTATTGCCTCCACCTCGCAAAACAGCAAGGCGGAGGCAACTCGGAAAATTTAGGAGAGATTAGCATATAGAATTACATCAAGTCACACTTCTCCTCGGTGTTCTTCTTGACCTTCTCGCCATCTTTCAGGATGCGAGCCTTATAGCCAAACTTCTCAAAACCTTTCTGGAGTTTCTCGGGGGTTGTCTTGTCAGCATTATACTGTACTGTGACTGTCTGGTTTGGCACAGAGGTCTCTATGCTCTTGATGCCCTTCTCGAAGCGAAGGTTGCTCTTGATCTTGTTCTCACAAGCCTCACAGTGCATCTGTGGTGTTGTGGTGAACACCACGGTCTTGATGTCCTTGGCAAAGGTTACCATTGCCACCATCATCATTGTGAACATTACTAAAATCTTCTTCATAACTTTTCTATTTGCTTTAATAATTCAACATTAAATATTTCCACTTAAAAGTGTACTCTCACGCCTGCGTAGAACATCCGTCCCTCTACAGGTCCCCAAATCAAGGTTGGCTCGAAATCGCTTCCCCATGGATTGCTGGCACCATAGATAGGAGCCTTCTGCTTAAAACCAGTCAGGTTCTCGCCTCCCACATAGATGCTCCAATGACGGAACCATCTCGTAATCTGCGCACTCACTTGCTCGAAACTATGGAAACGAGAAGACCATGACTGGCTTCCATCCGCCAACTGATAAGGCTCTGGATTCCTGCCTCCACCATTCAACTGCACGGTGGCATCAAATTGCCAAAGTCCAAGTGGGGTCTTATAGGAAGCCGTGAAAAGCGCCTTATACTTGCTGGTCAATGGCTTCTCTTTCAAGGTTTTGCCATAATCGTATGTACACTTCACATCGTTCAGACGATAAGCCGCTGTTATCTCTAAGCCTTTCAGCAATGGATAAGAGGCATCTATCTGAAAGGTGTGGGAATAAGACTTGCCCATCAAATTGTAGATGGAGATAAGCCCCTTGCTGGCATCATAATCCACTACCGCTTGATTCCTGAAGTCGGTATAGTAATACTCGGCGTTCAGTTTCAACGTCTTACCAAACATAGGGATATAGAAAGCCGTGCTCAGTCCATAGTTCCAAGCCTCCTCTTGCTGGAGGTCTTCGACGATATTGAGGTTTCTGCCACTCGCCAAGAGGTAATTGTACTCAGCCAAACCAAATACCGTGCGATAGCCCTTACCTGCTGATAAGCGGATGCTGATGGCATCGATAGGCGAATACTTCACGTGGAAACGAGGGGTAAAGAAGTTGCCATAAAGCGAACTATGGTCGAAACGGACACCTGCCATTGCCGTCAACTTCGTGCCTAACGTATAGGTGTATTGGGCGTATGCTCCAGGAATCGTCTCCTTCTCGTTCATTCTCTGCATCTCCGACAAAAGGTAAGGAGAGTCTTCTAACCCTACTGTCGGTCTTGGAGAAACATTCACATTGGCGCGCTGTCCCAGGTAATCATGGTTGACGCTAAAACCTACCGACAAATTGTGCTGATGAGTAAAATTGGTCTCAAAAATCAGTGAGCCATAGAGATTCTTCTCATTGAGGTCGTAGAACCTGTTGCCATACTGGGCATTCAACTGGTGCATCGAAGCTGAGGACATGAAGGCAATATTGGTACCATGCTCATGATTGAGGATGAAGGCATGTTTCATATAACCCTCATAACGGTTGGTATGGAGCTTGATTCGATAAATATCATCACTATGAACATGTTCCTCATCCTGCCCACTGGTACGAATCTCCTTCAAAGCCCCAAGTCCACCATGGAAGATGTAGTGCTTGCCTTTATACAGCCAACGGTTCTGTACATTATATTGTTCCCTGCCTGGCATATCATAGAAACCATCGCCATTGTCATCATGGTTTTTGAGGATATTCTCATGATGCAACAAGATCTCCGTTGCCCACTTATCCGACAGATGAACGTTGGCATCGGCGTTTGCTTCGATTCGACTCTTGGTATCACCAAAGAGGTTCACCTCCACCTGTTGCTCATCCTCTGGTTTCAAGTAATCCACATTGATTTGACCTGTAATCGACTCATAGCCATTCTTCACCGAAGCACTACCCTTCGATACTTGAATGCCTTTCATCCAAGGTCCCGGCACATAGCCCAGGGCGTATGGGATGGCTGCACCACGGAAATTCGGCAGATTCTCGGTGAGCATCTGTACGTAAGTGCCCGAAAGACCGAGGAGTTTGATTTGTCTTGCACCCGTCGTGGCATCATTATAAGCCACATCAACCGATGGGTTGGTCGTGAAACTCTCGCCTAAGTTGCAACAAGCCGCCTTGAAGAGTTCATCCTTGTTCACAGCAATGCCATTCACGGCACCAGCCAATCGAGAAGTGCCCGACTTACGAGCCACCACCTTCACCTCCTGCAAGGTCTCGTCCTTGAAGATGGAATCCTGAGAGGAGGAATCTACAGAGTTATTTCTTACAGAATTGTGATATGACAACAGAGACTCAACCTCTGTCTTATTATTTTTTGCATAAGTCTCAGCACCAATAACCAGCAAGGCACTGAGCAATAGATTTCTTGAATACATAAATATATTTCCTTTTATCCGAATCAAAATCTTAATTTCGGATGTTTTTTACCTTTTTATATATGTATGCAATCCTAAGATTTTACTGATAGGGATAGGCATACGACAATCTTGGTTGCAAAAGTACAATAAATCTTTTGCAACCTATTTGCAAATAGGGAAAAAATCAAATAATCAGAGTGTTAAGGAGGGCAAGATAAGCCCTTGGAGGCGAATGCGGAACGTTCTGATTCCAATATCTTGCCTTCTGAATGCAACAGATAACAGGACGAGGCAATGTCTTCCAAAGAGCTGGCACGATGCCAGCAAACACTGGTGCTGTATCGAAATCCATATGTTGGACAGAGACCGTAGGCGATAGCTTCACCTGCCTTACGTTCATGCAATGCTTTTTCACCTGTGCGCCCAGCTTACCTTGGCAACAGTCATGCCCCACGCAACAGTCAGCCATCATACCCACCATCACCTTGTCAGAACGAAGGCAGTGCATGACTGTAGTGCCCACGCTCAGGTAAACCACCATGAACGAGAGCATGAAAGCCATCAATATGTTGAGCGAACGTTTCATACCTATTTTTTTGCACACCTTCCTTTTATCTGGTTGCAAAATTAAGTATTTTCCTCAGAATAAAAACCTAATAGCCCCATAAATTAATGACCTTTAACGGCTCTTGTTTAAAAAATTCAAAAAAACACCGCCTCAAACAGCTCCCCCTTTTCTTTAGTTCTACTTTTTCTCTAACCGTTTTTTTCATCCACTTTGTGAGTGCCACTTGACTAAAACAAGTAAGTAAAATATAGAAAGAAATAAAAAAACAGGGAGATCGCAAAAATAATCGTATTTTTGCAATCTCCTAATACGATTACCAGCAATATGGTATCCCTCGTTTCTCGCACTCTTTACGCAAAGCAGCGAGGAAGTAACTGCGCTCGCTGCCCCAACCACGAACCTTGCGCTCGTGATCTACGGTCTGCTTTAGTTGTTCATCGCTATATGCGGCAAAGCGGACTGCATACTCTGAAATTCTTGACTCGGCATAGCCGACATCAACAGCTGAAGACCCAGCTGTAGCTGGCTTAATTGTTGAAGACTCGGCATTAACTGCCATTACATTCTCATTGTTCTTTAAATCTGAATTTGGTTTCATAAAGATAATTATTTTAAGTTGTTAAACACTTACACATTCTTTTACCACCGTGGTTATCTCTATGCGAAACTCGGTTGGTGTGCCACAACTGGGCAACTCTTAATGCTTATTTCGATTGCAAAAGTACATCTTTATTCTGAAACCACCAAATTTTTCTCAAGTTTTTTTCTAATGTCTTCCTCCTTCTTCAAAGAAGAAGATTTTTCGAGGTTTACCAGATAGCAAGGAAATCCACCACTTAATCGGGAGAGATAAACTGGAATGGTTAAACTTTCCTATATTTACATTATAATAGTATTATTATAACAATATTATAATTATCTTTGTACCATGATTATCAGAAAGATATAAGACTATTCAAAGACAATAAAGAAGATTATATACAATGATAGAGAATCCGTTTATTCTGCGAGGATACATATCCGACGCTTACTTCTGTGATAGAGAAAAGGAAACCATCGACTTGATAAGAGAAATCAAGAATGGCAATAATATCACCCTGATTGCACCTAGAAGAATCGGCAAGACAGGGTTGGTTCAACACGTCTATGCCCAAGAAGAAATCAAGGATAAATACTATACATTCCTGGTTGATATTTATGCCACGAAGACCCTAACCGACTTCATTCAGGAACTAGGCAGAAGTATTCTGCAAAGTCTGAAACCCAAAGGCACCAAAGTAGTGGAACATTTTCTGAACTGTCTCCACTCACTCCGTTCATCCATCAGCTTCGATATGAATGGCGTGCCTTCGTGGGGAGTGGATTTGGGAGAAATCACCAGTCCAACCACAACGCTCGATGAAATTTTCCATTATCTGGAGAGTGCTGATAAGCCTTGCATTGTGGCTATTGATGAATTCCAAACCATCAGGAGCTATAGAGAAGCGAATGTAGAAGCGATACTACGCACCTACATCCAGCACTGTCACAATGCCAGTTTCATCTTTGCCGGATCTCAACGCAACATGATGTCGGAGATGTTTTTGAGTCATGCCCGTCCTTTCTATCAGAGCACCTCCATTAAAACTCTGAAAGCTATTGATAGAGAGGTATATGCCGACTTCGCTACTCGCCTTTTTGAGGAAAGACAGAAGCGTATCATACGAGAAACCATTTATCAGATATACGACCGTTTTGACGGCATCACCTGGTATCTTCAGAGAATGCTCAATAAGATTTTCTCACTTACGGAAATAGCTGATGGCAAGATGACGGAAAAGGCTGATGGCAAGATAATGGAACTGGCGCTCAACTCGATTATAGACGAGAGTGCTTTTGCATACGAAGCCCTTCTCTTTCAATTGCCAGCTAAGCAAAAGGAACTTCTCTTTGCCATCTGCAACGCTGGCAAGGCTCAAAATATCATGTCGTCGGCATTCATCAAGAAGCACAATCTTCCTTCCGCCAGTTTTGTACAAGGTGGCATCAAAGGATTATTGGAGAAAGATTTTGTTACAGAAACAGATGGAACCTACGAATTGTACGATAAGTTCTTTGGTGAATGGCTGAAAAAGGAATTATAAGAATATAAACAAAAAAAAATATGATACAACAAATTGAATTTTCATTGCGTCCTTTTCCTCGTGGCTTTCATCTCATCACGAGCGAAGTACTCCGTCAATTACCCGCACTGCCAAAGACAGGAATACTGAATCTTTTCGTTAGACACACGAGTTGTGGATTGTCACTTAACGAGAATTTCGATCCAGATGTGCGATACGACTTGAAGGGAATCTTTGAGAGATTAGTGCCAGATGGAGATCCGAGATACCTGCACCAAGATGAAGGTCCAACGGATATGTCAGCCCACGCCAAATCAAGTATGGTAGGAGTTTCACTGACGATTCCTATCACAAACGGCAGACTGAACCTCGGAACCTGGCAGGGGATATACCTATGCGAGTTTAGAGAAGGCGGCGGCAGCAGACATCTCATCGCCACAATCATGGGGGAATAAAAAAGACAAATGATAAACCATTTTATAGAAAGTAGAAACAAGAAACCCAGTAAATCAATGATTTACTGGGTTTATCTTGGGTGGAAGGTGGGACTCGAACCCACGACATTCAGAACCACAATCTGACGCTCTAACCAACTGAACTACGTCCACCATGTTAGCTTGCTTAATTGTTATTTCTTTTAAGCGAGTGCAAAGGTACTACTATTTTTTGATTCCACCAAATTTTTAGCGAACTTTTTTCGAAAAAACTTCATTTTTTCTCAAATTAAGCCGTTTTTTAGCCAGCTTTGTTGAATTTCGCTCTATTTTCACCTTCTTTTCCTCTTTTCTATTTTTTACTTTACTAATTCTTAGTCATCCATTCCCCCTTTACTTCTTTGTCATTTCTCCTCCTTTCTCACTTCTCATTTTTCACTTCTCACTTCTCATTTTCCTCCTTCCTCATCAATGCAAATCAACTCAAAAAACAAATGAGATGAAGACGATAAGAAATGAGAAGAGGGTGTGTCACGAATTCATGACACACCCTCTTCATAAAATGCTTTTAAATACTCGCTGTCATGTAGAAAAATTACTTAGCAGGAGTTGCAGGAACTGCAGGGGCAGCCTTCTGAGCATCAGCAGCAGGGGCAGCCTTCTGGGCATCAGCACCCTTAGCAGGAGCTGCAGTCTGAGCACCAGCAGCATTGTTAGCACCTGGCATAGCTGGGAGAGCAGTCTGCTCAGTTGTAGCAGAATTTTCCATTACACTACTTTCACCAACAGCTGTTGGAGCTACATAAGCACAAGCTACGCTGATGATAACCATAGCAGCAGCAAGGCCCCAAGTTAATTTCTCTACTACATCAGTGGTCTTACGAACACCCATGATAGCGTTTGAAGAAGAGAAGTTGGATGCAAGACCACCTCCCTTTGACTCCTGGATAAGCACGATGAAAATCATCAGCAATGCTATCAGGACGATTAATACTACAAATAATGTGTACATTTTAAAACTAGTTTTATTTATTATTTTTGATCAATTTTTCCAAGAATCGCATCTGGTCAGCATAATGCATGCTCTTACCAGGATGCTTTTCATGCAAGCGACGTATAATGTCGAGTGCACGTTGATATTTTCCCTGTTTAATATAGATACGAGCTAAAGTCTCAGTAAAGACCCCACTATTTTCTGTCTGTTCCTCCTTATTGTTGTCATCCAACTCAGGTTTGTACTCAGGCTGATAATCAGCAGAAACATCAATCTTAGGAAGTTTAAATCCTCCATCCTCCATGAAATCATCAATAAGCGAGATAGTACGAGAGGAGTTCTCTTCCTCAGTCTCCCCTTCTGTTTCCAGAAGATAAGCCACATAATCGACGGCTGCATCAGCAGGAGTTGGTTTTCTTTTTTCCTTTTTCTTTTCCTCGTCTTCCTTATCAGCAGGTATAGACTCCAGAAAGTTGTCTATCAAATCTGAAGTTCTATCAGCCGTATTATCTTTCTTTCCAGCCGCAGCATGCGACTCTTTCTTGAGCTGATAATGAGCAGCCTCCACCATCTGGAATATCACCTTTCTGTCAGTAATATAGATAGCAGCCCGGCGAAGTTCTTCATCAAAACTGGCATCATGGAGCAAATACAAGTTCTGCAACATCAGCAATCGAGCCGTCTGATAGTACGGATAGAGTGCTAACAGCTCACGGAGATCATAAAGAGTCTCTTTATTCATCTCCTCCGGATGTTGTATCAATCTTGTTAATTCCACGAATCTCTAATAATATTAACAGTTATAATTTTTAAAAACTTTTTTTCTAACGAATTCAACTTTTCAGAAGAAATTCATCTTTCAGACAAAATGCTTCTATTCTGCCTACATATATCTCTCATGAGAACAATATCTCCCCTGAGAATTATAACTCCAGAGAGAATGCATATTTCTTGAGAGAATGCCTAATTACCAGTTTGCAACAGTAGCGTTGAAAATCTGCTCCACCAGATCCTTCACCATCTGGTTGACCAGTTCTTCCTGAACCGAAGCCAGGCTCTGGGTAGTCTCATAACTCTTTGAAGAAGTAAACTGGCGTTCAAAATCTTCATTGTGGTTCACATTATTGGTGAATCTCACATTTACAGTAATAGACAATTCGGTCTGTGCAGAATAGCCTTCGCTCGAAACACTCTTGTTGCGCTGGCTATACTGTGTAATCTCTCCCTCTATCTTCAGATCTCCATTTCTCTTGACCTGTTGCAAGCGGGTATGATTAGCAAATTCATCCTTCAAGGCATTGTTGAACATCGGTCCCATCGGTCCCCATACATAGGTACTTCTAATAGGGAATTCAGCTATCTGAATGGTCTTGGTCTTGGTATAGTCGATGCTTGCGCCATTGAACTTATAGCTCACGGAGCATGCAGCAAGAATGCCAATAGTAAGGATGACACCTATTATATATATATGTTTGCGAAAACGCTTCATATTCCAATTGTCTTACTTATTTTTGTCTTTTTCTTCTTCCTCATCGCCATTGAGTCCATATTGCTTGAGACGGCGATACAGGGTACGGTCGGAAATACCAAGTTCCTGCGCAGCCTTTTTGCGATTTCCGTTATTTCGTTCCAAAGCCTTTTCGAGCATCTGGCGCCCTAAATCATTCAGATTCAGCGTTTCCGGTTCATTGATTTCCTCAACGATGGCATCTTCTGTCGCATGATGCGGAATGACCGGACGGATACTTGGTGTCTTATCCATTCTCGCAGGGAAGTCGCTTACAGACTCTACTGGAGTAATAGCATTAGGACTTGTAAATCCACTGACACCATTGAGCTGGCGGGCTTCATCCAATTGCTTACGCAGAGAACTGACATCACGACGGAGGTCACTCACATTGCCTCTCAACTCATAGAGAATCTTATAGAGAAGTTCACGCTCGCTCTCGTAGCTATGAGCACCGCCCGTCTGGGAAGGAATCGTAGCCAACTGGGTTGACTCTTCATCCATCGGAATATAATGCAAGAGCATTTCAGCACTGATTTCCCGTTCCTGGCTGAGCACAGACATCTGTTCTGTGATATTCTTGAGTTGTCTTACATTTCCCGGCCACTTATATTTGAGCATGATGCCCTTTGCATCCTCGCTGAGCGAAATCTTAGGCAACCTGTATTTTTCAGCCATTTGCATCGCAAAGAGTCTGAAGAGCAGAAGGATATCATTCCCTCTTTCACGGAGCGGTGGCATCTGGATAGGAATGGTATTCAGACGATAATAGAGATCTTCTCGGAAGCGACCTTCACTGATGGCTTTGCGCATGTTGACATTCGTAGCAGCCACTATTCTCACATCAGTCTTTCTCACCTCCTGTCCACCTACGCGAATATATTCACCGGTTTCCAGCACACGGAGCAATCTGGCTTGTGTCTGGATAGGCAGCTCGCCCACCTCATCAAGGAAAATGGTTCCCTTGTTGGCGATACCGAAATATCCTTCACTTTCTCCGATAGCTCCCGTAAAGGAACCTTTCTCATGACCGAAGAGTTCGCTATCGATAGTACCTTCAGGAATACTACCGCAGTTGATAGCAAAATACTTCTCACGTCGGCGTGGAGAATGATCGTGGATAACACGCGGAATGATTTCCTTACCCACACCCGATTCACCGATGATAAGCACAGAAAGATCTGTCGGTGCCACCTGCAAGGCGACATCGAGCGCACGGTTCAATCCATCGCTATTACCCACGATGTTATACCGTTGTTTTACTTTCTGAAGTTCACTTGTGTCCATTTAGCTGACAAAATTACGCATTTTTTTTGAATAATCTGCAAAAATGGCATAAAATAGTCATTTTTTTAACTTTTCACCTCAAGCTTTGGGTTAAAAGGAGCATTAGAATGCTTCTTTGGGATAGAAAAACGCACTTTCTCGCTCTCATCACGTTTTTCGTGATAAAGCTTTGGAAGCGGATTTTCACGAGCCTCATCATACTCATTGCGATGGTGATAAGCATCCACAGCCAAATAGACTGCATGGCGGAAAGAAGTCTCATCAGCCTCTCCTACTCCTGCGATACAGAACTCCGGTGTAACATCTGCCGCAGTACGGATGATTGGCATGCCGGCAGTGAAGACTACACCGTCTTCCGTATATAGTGAATGGAAAGGAGTTGTTGCCTGGTCATGATACATAGCCATCACGCCGTCGAAGTCTTTGAAATAGCCTTTTCCGAAGAATTCATCTGTAGCATACGGACCAAATGCCTGCACGCCCTTCTCTGCCAATGCATCAATAGCAGGGATAATGATTTCGCGCTCTTCTGTACCGCAACTGCTATCCTCATTGCTCTTTGGATTCAAAGCAAGTACTGCGATACGTGGATTGCTAATATAGAAATCACGCTTGAGAGTCTGCTGTATCAGGGTTACTTTTTCTACGATTGCCTCCAGACTGATAGCTGCAGGTACATCTTTCAGAGGTGTCTTTTCTGTGACCGATGCGATACGGAGATCACCGCCAATCAGCATAGACAGTCCCTTCTTGCCTTCACCAAGACAGGTCTCAATATAATTTCTATGACCAGGGAAAGGATAGTTATCCATCTGCGCATTGGCATTGTTTACAGGTCCGGTAACCAGCACGTCGTAGAGACCGGCACGATAATCGGTCATGGCACGATCGAGCGCCTTTACTGCAGCCAGTCCTGAGTCAGCTGTAGGCATACCCATATCCACTTTCACCTCGTCATCTACAGCAGCCAGAAGATTGATTCTTCCATCCTGTACATCCTCAACCTGCTGAATGATAGAGAACTGACCTGGCAAGTTCATGGCCTTGCGATAATAGGCTGCCACTTTTGGCGAGCCATATATAATAGGTGTACAGAGTTCCAGCATTTCCGGCTCTGCAAAGGTTTTAAAAATGAGTTCATATCCGATACCATTGGTATCTCCGTGGGTGATAGCCACCCTTACTTTCTGATTGTCCATATATTATATTTTGATGTATTTATTTGAATCTTATGATATTTATCTGAAACTCGCGATGGTAATAAGCTGAAACTTGCGATATTTTCAACTTCAGCTTACGAAGTTTTCATCTGCAGCTTACGAATTTTTTACCTGATAGTTGTCAGCACAGCTTCCAACTGCTTGATTAAATTTCTTTTCTTCATTTCGGGCGCATAGACGAAACCAATGATGACTAATGCATTATATTTTCCAAGGGCGTTCCGCCCTTGTGTGAAGTCGGCATCAGACATCAGCTTCATCACATAGGGTCCACCCATGGCATCCCCCTTCATTTCCCAGCATCCATTTAAATATTCCCTGATATAGGCAAGTTGCATGTACATGCCATCCTCCTCACCTGGCACGTTGACACGTAGTACGCTGTCAACTTTCGGTTTGAGAGCAGATGGAAGATAGGGATTCCCTCGCCAAAAATCTCTCAACTTAAATATGAGGAGGCTCTGCATACCCGAGTTTGCATTATTTGACAGCCACAGAAAATCCTTACCACGCTTACTTGACTGCATGTCAGCAGGAATCTTCATGTCGATGCCGAAGAGGCGCTTTATCTCTTTCTGCTTCTCTACATTCTGTCGGATGACAGACGCCAGATGCTTCAGTTCCGATTCGTCCAGTATCTGGCAGAGTCTCATTCCATCCAGACGGCTTTTCAACTGTTCTACGGTCTGCGCCTTGATACGGATAATGACTTGCGGAGCAGCATTGACATCCTTGCTGATTTTCACTTCAAAGTCACGATTTCTCTTATCCACATCCACGACTACCCGGTTTCTTACCGTCTGATACAGACTTGTCAATTTTCCTTTTCTCACCTGTATGATATTGAACATGGGTTCCGGCTGAGGCATATCTGGCACACTCTCCTGCAAGATAGCAGTTACGATGTGATTCGTATCTCCTTCAAGCACCACCTCATAGGGCTGACCGATACTTTCAGGAAGCCGATTGCTCTTTCCGTCTTTGCAACAAGCCAGCATGAATACAAAGCAGATTGCAAGAAATAATCTCAGATATTTCCAATTCATCATTATTCTATCATCGTTTTGTCGCTTATCTTCAAAAGAAAGGTCTTCAACTCAGGAGAAATACATTCATTCACAGAGTAAAGTCTTTGAACTATTTGATCAAAAGGACAACAACTGACGAGAAGAAAAGCTCCTATCAAGAATACTCTCGGCAAGAGCCCCCTACCGCGAGAAAAGACCTTCTATCGAAGAAGAAACGGGATTATCGCAAAGAGCGTTCTTCGTCCTCGTGCTCTCTGATTTCTCCGATTTTCTTGGATGTACTGAGCAAGCCACAAGCTGCATAGATATCCTGTCCGCGACTGGCACGGATGGTCGTAAAGACACCGTGAGAAGTGAGATAATCACGGAACTGTTCCATTTTCTCATCATTGACGCCCTGCAACGGGATGTCCGGAATCTGATGGAAACGGATCAGATTGAAACGGCAGTCGAGGCCCTTCACCAACTTGATGATTGCCTTGGCATGCTGCATACTGTCGTTCACTCCCTTGAACACGATATATTCGAAAGACAAGCGACGCTGGTGAGAGAAATCATAATTGCGGAGCAGCTCCACAACCTGTTCTATACCCATACCCTTCTCGGCAGGCATCAGTTCTGCTCGCTCAGAAGGTATCGGATCGTGCATCGATATAGCCACATGGCACTCGCTCTCTTCGAGGAATCGCTTCAACTTGTTTTTGACGCCCACCGAACTTACTGTGATGCGTTTCGGACTCCATGCCCAACCATAGTCAGCGGTCAGGATTTCCGTGGCACGCAACACATTATCCAGATTGTCCATCGGCTCGCCCTGTCCCATAAACACGATATTGGTGAGTTTGTCCACCTCTGGCAGGGAGTAGATCTGATTGAGGATATCGCCAGCAGGCAAACTTCCTTCAAACCCCTGCTTACCAGTCTGACAGAAGAGGCAGTTCATCTTGCATCCCACCTGTGATGAGACACAGAGCGTGGCACGGTCTTTGTCGGGGATATAGACCGTCTCTACAAACTTTCCGCTGCGCGTAGGGAACAGATACTTGATGGTACCATCTACGGAGTGCTGTGCATCGGTATATCCGGCACATCCTATCTCATATTCTGCGGCCAGCTTGGCACGGTTAGCTTTCGAGATATTAGTCATCTCGTCGATACTCTTCACATGCTGTTCATAGAGCCATTTCGCCATCTGCCCACCCGTGAAGGCAGGCATGCCCAAGTCCTTAGCCACTTGCTTCAATTCAGCAAGGGTAAGCCCCAAAAGATATTTTTTTTCATCATTCATAGTGCAAAGATAGTATTTTTTGGCGAAAAATTGTTATCTTTGCCACATATTTTAATATAATAAGCTAAAATATAGATAAAAAATACCGTTTGGACCTCCGGAAAGGGAGCCGAAACGCAAAAACATAACACAAAGAAATGAGAGAAAAAATAGACCTTTTCTTACCTTGTGAAGACATTGAAGTAGCCCAAAGCGCACTTCTGGAACTTCATGACAACAAGACGGTTCAGCATATCAATCTCCTGGTGAGTGCTGATTTTGCAGCCCATCACCAAGTGCCTGATGGATGCACCTTCGTAGTCATTGACCGATTGGAAAGCAGCAACACGGTAGAAAGCATTGCTGAAAACACCGATGCCGACTATGTGATGATCTGCACCAAGACTACTCCGATCAGATGGGGACTCTATGCCCTGGAACGATTCCTCCGCACGGCTGACGATACGGGAGCCGTCATGGTTTACTCCGACTATTATTCCTTGATTAAAGAAGATAAAGAGGCTGCAAAAGTTGGAGGAAAAGAAGAAAAAGATGGAGCAGAAGCTCATGAAGCAAAAGTGGATGGAGCAGAAACTCATAAACTGAAAGCTGAACAAGAAGCGAATACCGGCAAGCTGATCAAGCATCCGGTTATTGATTACCAGTCTGGTAGCCTTCGCGACGACTTCGATTTCGGAAGCCTCTGGTTCATCAAGGCGCAAGCCCTCCACGACTTCATCGCCCAGCAGGACAGAGCTGACTATCAATATGCGGGTCTCTACGACCTCCGTCTCTACCTGAGCCGCGTGGGAGAGATTTTCCATCTCAACGAATTCCTCTATACAGAAGATGAACTCGACAACCGAAAGAGCGGCGAGAAGCAATTCGACTATGTGAACCCTCGCAACAGAGAGGTGCAAATAGAGATGGAAAAGGCTTGCACGCAGCATCTCAACAAGGTGGGAGCCCTCATCGATACCAGCTTTTATCGCCAGCCGGATTTCGGCGAACAGGAATTCTTCTACGAGGCTTCTGTGATCATCCCGGTTTTCAACAGAGAGAAAACCATCGCGGATGCCGTGAAGAGTGCGCTGAGCCAGAAAGCCAATTTCAAGTTCAACGTCATCGTGGTCAACAATCATTCTACCGACCGCACTGGCGAGATTCTTGATGAAATCGCTCGCGAGATGGAAGCCAGAAACGACAAGCAGGCGGGGCGGCTCGTACAGATTGTGCCAGAGAGAAACGATCTCGGCATCGGTGGCTGCTGGAATGTAGCCATCAATAGCGAGCACTGCGGCAAATTTGCAGTCCAGCTGGACAGCGACGACCTCTATTCGTCTCCGAAGACTCTCCAGAAAATCGTAGATGCCTTCCACAACCAGAAGGCTGCGATGATGATCGGCTCGTACCGAATGTGTGATTTCGACCTCAACACCCTGCCTCCAGGACTGATAGACCACAAGGAATGGACCGAGGAGAACGGTTGCAACAACGCACTGCGCATCAACGGATTGGGTGCTCCGAGAGCATTCTTCACACCGCTCGTCAGACAGATACAGTTCCCTAACACGTCTTATGGTGAAGACTACGCCTTAGGACTTGCCTTCTCTCGCCGATACAGAATCGGAAGAATCTATGATGAACTGTACCTCTGCCGCCGCTGGGGAGGCAACAGTGATGCCGCTCTGAGTATCGAAAAGGTGAATGCCAACAATCTCTATAAAGACCGTCTGCGCACGATGGAACTGAAGGCACGCCAGCAGATGCTGCAGGGCAAGGCCGACATTATGGAAGACAGCAGTATCTCACGCTTCTTCAACCGCCAGTTGGAGAGATGGGAGGATGCCCGCCATCGCTACCGCGACCTGAAGCACGTGGAGAGCCAGACTCTCTCCGATTTTCTCAAACTGCAATGGAACCCTGCCCGCATCGTGAGCACAGGTGCCAAGATAGACAAGAAGACCCTCGATGAGCGCCCATGCTTCCTCTGCGAGAAGAACCGTCCGAAGGTACAGATGTCCAAGCAGATAGACGAACGTTTCTACCTGCTGGTCAATCCGTTCCCTATCCTTCCGGTACATTTCACGATTCCGGCACGCAAGCATCAGCCACAGGCCATCTTCAAGAACTATGGCGAGATGCACCGATTCCTGAGTCTGCACAGCGAACTGATGGTATTCTACAACGGTCCGAAGTGCGGTGCCTCGGCTCCAGACCATCTGCATTTCCAGGCAGGAACCAGCGGCATACTTCCCCTGCAGAACAACTGGCAGCGCCTCTCACGCAACCTGACAGATATCATCTGTCTGAACGACGAGGAGAAGATAGCAGCCATCCGCGACTATACCGTTCCAGCCTTCGTGATTATCTCCAAGAGCGAGGAATGCGACGAGATGCTCTTCAAGCGCCTCTACAGTGCGATGCCTCAGCGCGGCGACGAGACTGAGCCGATGATGAACATCGTGGCCTGGCGCAAAGGTGATGAATATATCAGTATCGTGATTCCAAGAGAGAAGCACCGTCCGGAAGCCTATTTTGCCGATGGCGATGCCCAGATCATGGTTTCTCCAGGAGCCCTCGATATGTCGGGACTCATCATCACGCCACGCGAAGAGGATTTTCGCAAGCTCACCGAGGAGAAGGCTGAGGCTATCCTGAAGGAATGCGGCATTTCCGGCGAGAAGATGGAATGCATCATCCATAAGCTGAAGGCTGCCAAGGAGGCTGAGGAAAGTACCGTCACTACTTCCACATTATATAATAACGGCAAGCAGCCGAATGTCTCTGTGGGCATCGTGAGCGGTCAGAAGATTCACTTCTCGCTCAACAAGCCTTACCTTGCCAAGGGCGAAGTGGTTACGGGCGAACAGGAAGTGGAATTCTCCGAGGGAGGTGTGCTCTGGAACGGCAATCAGTACAGTTCGCTTACCTTCCATCCGCAGAGCTGCGATGCCTCCTTCTCACTGAGCGATGTCACTATCGGCGTCAACTTCCACTGGGAACGCAAGGAAACACAGACCTTCTTAGGTACGCTCCATTTCGTGGTAGAATCAGACAAGATCTGCGCCATCAACGAGCTTCCTGTAGAGAAGTATCTGGAGAGCGTGATATCCAGCGAGATGAGTGCCACCTCCAGTCTTGAACTCCTCAAGGCGCATGCCGTGATTTCCCGTTCATGGCTCCTGGCGCAGATGAAGAAGCGAAGAGACGTGGCTGAGAGCGGCAACAATTTTTTCTCTTTTGTCAAGAAAGACGACATGCTCATCCGCTGGTACGACCGCGAAGACCACACCATCTTTGATGTCTGCGCCGACGACCACTGCCAGCGCTACCAGGGCATCACCAAGGAGACTTCTCCGCATGTGGCAGAAGCTATCCGCCAGACCAAGGGACAGATTCTGATGGATGGCGAGGAAATCTGCGATGCCCGATTCTCCAAGTGCTGCGGCGGTATCACCGAGGAATTCCAGTATTGCTGGGAGAACACGCCTAAGAGTTATCTCTCTGCTGTGAGGGATATTGCTTTGGGAATCAAGCCGAAAGGACTGAAGAGTTCTATAAATGCCGAGTGCTTGAAGGACGCAAGAAATACAGAGGGACTGAAGGATGGAGATGCTGAGAGCTTGAAGGACGCAAGAGATACTGAGAACCTGAAGGGTTCAAAGGCTCTGATGGATTCAGAATACAGACTTCCTGACTTGACTCAGGAGGAAGAGGCTGACCGCTGGATTCGCTCCAACCCGCCTGCTTTCTGCAATACTACAGACAAAAAGGTGCTCTCGGAAGTATTAAACGACTATGACCAGGAGACTGCCGATTTCTACCGCTGGAAGGTGACGCTGACTCAGGAAAAACTGCAGCAGCTGCTCGAAGAAAAACTGAAGATGAACTTCGGCTGCATCCTCGACATGAAGGCTGTGGAACGCGGTACGAGCGGACGCATCAGCAAACTGCAGATTATCGGTACCGAAAAGACTTTCACCATCGGCAAGGAGCTGGAAATACGCAGAGCCTTGAGCGACAGCCATCTCTACAGTTCGGCTTTCGTGGTAGATAAGTTTGATCTGGACGAGAACCAGGTTCCTCAGCGCTTCGAACTGATCGGAGCCGGATGGGGACACGGAGTGGGTCTCTGTCAGATAGGTGCTGCCGTGATGGGCAACGAAGGATACTCCTACGATGACATCCTGCTGAGATACTATCAGGGAGCAGAAATTAAGAAAATCTACAAGTAAGGTCTAAGGAATAGAGTCCTTTCTGATCAACGAGTAAGGTCTAATTTCTGATAGACAAGCGATGTCTAAGAAACAGGACGATATCTAATGGACAAAAGATAAATAATATCTAATGGATAAAATGGTAACAAAGAAGAATAGCAGGAATCCATGGGCATGGATCCCTACCCTATATTTTGCAGAGGGACTGCCCAACGTGATCGTGACAACTCTCTCTGTAGTGATGTATATGCAGTTGGGACTCACGGATGCCGAAGTGGGTCTCTATACAGGATGGCTGGCGCTTCCCTGGGTGATCAAACCCTTGTGGAGCCCGTTCATCGATCTGCTGAAGACGAAGCGCTGGTGGGTACTTACGATGCAGGCGCTCATCGGAGCTGCACTGGCAGGCATTGCGTTCTCGCTGCCTACGGCTTTCTGGTTTCAGGCCACCATGTGCTTCTTCTTCCTCATCGCCTTCTGCAGCGCCACCCACGACATCTCTGCCGACGGCTTCTATATGATAGAACTGGATGAGCACAACCAGACGAAGTTTGTGGGTCTGCGCAACACCTTCTACCGCCTCGCCATCATCTTTGTGAATGGTTTCTTAGTGATGTTGGCTGGTGTGCTGCAGGTGATGTTCCGCAATCAGATAAGCTTCTCGTGGGCACTGATTTTCTACGGATTAGCTGGCATCTTCATCGGTCTGTGGCTCTACCATAGCCGCCTGATGCCTACGCCGAAAGAGGATGTGCAGACGGAGAGAACTGTGGGCGAAGTGACTCACGAACTGAAGAATATGTTCCGCACTTTCTTTACGAAATTCGGAGTAAGAGAGACGGTCATCGTGATGCTCTTCCTGCTGTTCTACCGCTTCCCGGAGGCTTTGCTCAATACAATGACCAAGACTTTCATCCTTCGCCCTAACTCGCAGGGTGGTCTGGGCATGTCACCGCAGGAATACGGACTTGCCAATGGTACGGTTGGTCTCATCGGTCTCCTTCTGGGTGGCATCATCGGAGGTATCTTAGTGAGCCGCGACGGTATGAAGAAGTGGCTGTGGCCGATGGTTTGCGCCATCACCCTGCCGGATGCCGTCTATATCTATCTCAGCTATTCGCTCAATTCTGATATCGTGATGGTGTCCTCCTGCCTGTTCGTAGAGCAGTTCGGTTATGGGTTAGGCTTCACGGTGCTTACGCTCTACATGCTATTCTACAGTCAGGGCAAGTTCAAGACCTCTCACTACTCCATCTGTACCGGTATTTCCTATCTCGGCCTGATGCTTCCGGGCATGGTTTCGGGTTATCTGAAAGACATCTTGGGATACCGCCATTTCTTCATCGTCGTGATGGCATGCTGCGTAATCACCTTTCTGGTTACCAACTACCTCAAAATAGATCCTGACTTCGGAAAAAAGGAAAAGGAGGAGGAAGATGAAGGGGAAATGTTGGACGAAGAAGTGACAAATGAAGAGGACATATTGGAAAAAGAGATAACGGAAGAAGATGATATATGGGAAGAAGAGATAACGGAAGAAGAATATCTGGAAAATGAGGATTCTTCGGAAAAGCAGGATTTACAGAACGAAAACGGAAACCGAAAGTAAAGGGATTCCCGAAAAAATAAATATTTATTACTCACGGATTTGTGCGGAGACGACCTGTTCGGTCGTTGCAGATACCCCTTGGGAGTAGAATATGTCCCACAGATTTCACAGATATACACAGATTTTTCATCGGAGTTTTTTGTCACGCAGATTTCGCAGATGACGCAGATTTTTATTCATTGGATGACACGGAATTTATTCGGAGGTTTCCTGCTGCGACGATTACTCACGGATTTTCGCGGATGCGACCTATTCGGTCGATACAGATACCCCCTGAAAGTGGACTAAGCGATTCACCAGAGATTCCATAAAATATCTGTGTAAATCTGCGAAATCTGTGGGACAAAAAAAGTCCCATGAAGAAGAATCTGCGTCATCTGCGAAATCTGCGTGACAAAAAATATAAGGAGCACATTTCGGGCACTAACCATTGGCCAGCGGCCAAATATCCGCGAAAATCCGTGAGTAATCCGAAGAGCAAGAATGTTCCGATAACTCCGCGTAAATCCGATGAAGAAACTTCACAGATTCCTTTATCGGATAATCGTCACCTCTCCATTCTTGGCTATCTTCACGATGCTGGATGGAGTGTGAGGCTTATGCTCCTGGCGACGGGTCCAGCAAACATAATCTACTTGCTCCAACAATTCTGGGACAATATCACGATAGTTCTGCGCTGCAGGCTCACCACTCACATTGGCACTGGTGCTCACAATAGGCTTTTGGAAGCGATAACAGAGTTCCTTGCTGAAAGACTCGAAAGTTACTCGCATGGCAAGACTGCCATCCTCTGCCACCAGATTGTTGGCTACACCCGTAGCATCATCAAGGATGATGGTAGTTGGCTTCACAGGCATGGCTACATCGATGAAATCCCAAGCCACCTGAGGCACATTGCGGAAATAACGCGCCATACGGTCTGCACTATCCACCAGACAGATAAGCGCCTTACTGTCGTCGCGCTGCTTTATTTTGTAAACCTTTGCCACTGCCTCTGGGTTAGTAGCGTCGCAACCGATACCCCAAACGGTATCTGTAGGATAGAGAATCACTCCACCCTTGCGCATGCATTCTATTGCATTCTTAATATCTTCCTGTTGAGTCATTTTTTATTCTCCTTTATTATTAAATACTTCTATACTGCTCGATATCTCTCATTCCGTTGAGGAAATCACGGGCTTCCATTCTCTTTTTGCCACTAATCTGGATTGTGTCGAGCTGGAGCCATTCGTCTGCACAAGCTATTTGCAGGCTCTTGCCTTCTACTCTCAAAGTTCCTACTACAGAAGAAGCGGCATTCTCTGAAGAAGCGACATTCTCTACTGCAGCGGCGTTTGCAGAAGAACCAGCAACTGCCTTGCCGGTTTTGGAAGTCTTGAATACTTTCAGCACCTGCGCCTTACCGCCTTCCTTCTGAATCTCAGTCCAGGCGCCTGGATATGGCGAAAGACCACGGATGAAGTCATACACCTTCTTGGCTGGCTGATTGAAATCGATACGGCAGGTATCCTTGAAGATTTTCGGAGCAGAATGAAGCACGGTGTCTGTCGTGATCATCTCGTCCTGCGGCATTGAGTCGATATTACCGTCGGATGCTATCAGGCGGTCGATGGTCTCTACGGCTATCTCAGCGCCTAAGTGCATCAGTCCGTCATAAACATACTCTACATCGGCATCGTCGGGGATGGCGAATGGCTTCTGCATGATGATGCGACCGGTATCGATATCGTGGTCGAGGAAGAAAGTGGTGACGCCTGTCTCCGTCTCACCATTGATGACAGCCCAGTTGATAGGAGCAGCACCGCGATACTGAGGAAGAAGGGCTGCATGCACATTGAAGGTGCCGAAGCGAGGCATATCCCATACTACTTCTGGCAGCATTCGGAAAGCTACCACCACCTGCAGGTCGGCCTGATAACTGCGCAACTGCTCTACAAATTCCGGATCCTTCATCTTCACCGGCTGCAATACTGGCAAGCCCTTCGACAGGGCATATTGCTTGACCTGCGAAGGCTGAAGAGTATCCTGATGGCGACCCACCGGTTTGTCGGGCTGAGTTACTACAGCCACCACATTATATCCGCCTTCTACAAGGCTCTTGAGGGATTCCACCGCAAACTCCGGGGTTCCCATAAATACGATTCTTAAATCTTTTTTCTCCATAAACTAATATTTTGAAGTTAAAAACAGTAAAGCCGTAGAATTCTTCACTCTTCCCTCTTCACTCTTCACTTAACCTACTCCGCCGACATATCCGCCACAATCTGGCGATAAGTCGAATAAAGGCGGGTACGGCTGATATATCCCTTCAGCACACCGTTCACATCCACTACAGGCAACTGGGCGGCATCGGTCTCGTCAAATTTCTTCATCACTTCCTGCATCGGTTCGTGATCGCTGAGCACGGCTGAAGGCTGGAGCATCAGCTGCTTTACCTTGAAGCGCGTGTAGAGTTCCGAACGGAAGATGATGTGACGGATGCGGGTGATATCGATGATGCCCAGCAAGACGCCAGCCTGATTGACTACCGGAAGGAAATTGTTGTTGCTGCGACTGATTTCTGACACCAACTTGCCCATCGGCAGGTCGGGACTTACCTGATGATAGTCCTTCTCCACCACGCTCTGCATACCCATCAGTGTGAGGGCAGCCTTGTCGATATGGTGGGTAAGCAACTTGCCTTCCCTTGCCAGTCGGAGCGCATAGATACTGTGGCTCTCGAAGATGCTGATGGTAAGCAGCGAGCAGATGCACACGATCATCAGTGGGATGAAGAGCTGGTAACCGCCTGTCAGTTCGGCTATCAGGAAGATGCCCGTCAGCGGTGCATGCATCACGCCCGTCATCACACCTGCCATGCCCATCAGCGTAAAGTTCTGCTCGGGGATATAGACGCCTAACTCGTAGATATTCCAGATGCGGGCGAAGAAGAAGCCTGCAAAACCGCCGATGAAAAGCGATGGAGCAAAGGTTCCACCACAACCGCCGGAACCATTGGTTGCTGAGGTGGCAAACACCTTGGTGAAGGTTACCAGTCCGATATATAGCACGAGCAACTGACTGTGACCATAGAAGAGCGAATTGCTCATCACCATGTCCCAGTCAGCCTCGGTTCTACCCTTCAGCAGGATGTTGACTGCCGAATATCCCTCGCCATAGAGCGATGGGAAGAGGAAGATGAGACTGCTCAGGATGATGCCTCCGAAGAGCAGTTTGATATACGGATACTGCTTCAACTGGGCGAAGAATCCCTCGCAGGCCGACATGGCTCTCATGAAGTAGAGACTCACGAAACCACAGAATACGCCCAGCAGGATGCACGCCGGCACACGATCGAGCTCCCATGGGTCGGTAAGCGTGAAATCGAAGAGCGATTTCTCACCCATCAGGATATAACTGAAACAGGTGGCCGTAACACAGGAGATGAGGATAGGCAGCAAAGAGGCCATCGAGAGATCTACCATCAGCACCTCAAGCGTGAAGACGAGACCTGCGATTGGGGCTTTGAAGATACCAGCAATGGCGGCACTCGCACCGCATCCTACGAGCAGTATCATCGTTTTCTTGTCCATGCGGAATATCTGTCCCAGATTACTTCCGATGGCTGAACCCGTGAGCACAATCGGCGCCTCGGCTCCTACTGATCCACCGAATCCAATGGTGATACCAGAAGCTACTACCGACGACCAGCAGTTGTGCCCCTTCAGCTTCGACTGCTTGGTAGAAATCGCATAGAGCACTCTCGTGATACCATGAGAGATATTGTCTCGCACCACATACTTGATAAAGAGCGAGGTAAGATAGATGCCCACGATAGGGAACAAGAGGAAAAGCAGATTGTAGGTGCTTTTCTCAAAACCCGAAGTGAGCAATATCTGTATCTCGTGCACGATACTATGCAGGAAAAATCCGGCAACGGAGGCAAGCAGACCGATGACAAAAGCCAGGATAAGCGTCATCTGGCGGTCGGAGATATGCTCCTTCTGCCACGCTACCATTTTGGCTATTGCGCCCGGTTTTTCTGCCATTTCATCTATCATCTCTTATTATTTTTTAAAAGTTATCCTTTTATATTATTAGAATTCCGAAGTAAAATGGAACTTGATATGCTCGAAATCCTGCTGCGCCATGCTCAATACATAGCCAGAATCGGCCAGGAACACATCCCTGCCCTCGATATCCTTCGCCATGTACTGGTACTTGCGCTTCTTGAAGCTCTCCAATTCCTTCTCGTCGTCGGCCTCTATCCAGCATGCCTTATGCAAGTGAACTGGCTCCCAACGGCACTTGGCATTATACTCGTTCTCCAGACGGTACTGGATCACCTCAAACTGAAGCTGACCCACGGTTCCCACAATGCGGCGACCATTAAACTGGTTGACAAACAACTGTGCCACACCCTCGTTCATCAGCTGCTCCAATCCCTTCTGGAACTGCTTGCTCTTCATCGGATCATCATTCTCGATATACTTGAAGAGCAGTGGAGAGAAGGATGGCAAACCGCGGAAGTGAATCTTCTCACCCTCGGTCAGCGTATCACCGATCTTGAAGATGCCATTGTCTGGCAAACCTACGATATCGCCCGGATAAGCCTCGTCGATGGTACTCTTGCGCTGCGCCATAAACTGGGTTGGCGAAGAGAAACGCACGGTCTTGTCGAGGCGTACATGATAGTAAGGCTGATTGCGCACAAACTTGCCTGAACAGATCTTGCAGAATGCGATGCAGGAACGGTGGTTAGGGTCGATATTGGCAGTAATCTTGAAGATGAAACCCGTAAACTTAGGCTCCTCAGGCTCCACCATGCGCTCCTCTGCCTTGGTAGGTCTTGGCGATGGAGCTATCTGAACGAAGCAGTCCAAGAGTTCCTGCACACCGAAGTTGTTCAATGCAGAACCGAAGAACACAGGAGCCACCTCGGCAGAGCGGTAGGTCTCGACGTCAAACTCAGGATATACGCCATCCACCAGTTCCAGTTCCTCGCGCAACTGGGCAGCCTCGCGCTCGCCTACTCGCTGGTCGAGCTCCTCAGACTGCACATCCACCTCCACCTTTTCGGTTACGCGCTGCTTGTTAGGCGTAAAGAGGTTGAGCTGGTGCTCGTAGATATTATACACACCCTTGAATCGGGCGCCCTGTCCGATAGGCCATGAGAGCGGACGAACGGAAATCTTGAGTTCCTCCTCCAGCTCATCGAGCACGTCGAACGGATCACGACCCTCGCGGTCCATCTTGTTGATGAAGATGATAACCGGCGTATTGCGCATGCGGCACACCTCCATCAGCTTGCGGGTCTGCGCCTCCACACCCTTGGCAGAATCCACCACGATGATGGCAGAATCCACGGCAGTAAGTGTGCGGTAGGTATCCTCGCAGAAGTCCTGGTGACCCGGAGTATCGAGGATGTTCACCTTATATGGTTCGCCAGACTGTCCGTCTGGGAGATAATCAAACTCCATCACAGAAGTAGATACAGAGATACCACGCTGCTTCTCGATGTCCATCCAGTCGGAAGTGGCAGACTTGCGTATCTTATTGTTCTTTACGGCACCAGCCACCTGTATCTGTCCACCGAAAAGCAAGAATTTCTCGGTCAATGTTGTCTTACCAGCATCCGGGTGAGAGATAATGGCAAACGTTCTTCTTCTTTCTATTTCTTTCATCTATGATTTATATGATTTTAAAATATGTATATATAATAATGTATAACTACATGTCGTCGTCAAATTTCAATCCCTCGGTGCGATCCTTGATATAGTAGTCGCTGAGCAGTCCCACGAAGGTGGTTATCTCCTTGATGGCACGCTCTGTTTCCGGGGTAATCGGCTTCTTCTGCAGTCGGAGCAGCATCACTCCGTAGAGGGCATCCAGACAGGTTTCTATCTCGTTGACGTCCTTGTCGCCCCTGTTGCGCAGTTCCACGATGAATGGCAGCACCTTGTAATATTCGCCATTATAGATAGGGAACTTGGTGCTCTGCAGCAGCATTCCGTGCAGGTCGATCACGTCCTGGAGCAGCACCTTGTTGATATTGAGATGTCCCGATTCGCGCTTTCCCTCCTCATTCATCATGCGGATGAGATTGCCAAACCAGTCGATTTCCTCCTCCTTCTGTTCCGGAGTGAAATCAAAATTTTCGATATAGTGCTTCTTGATAACCGGGAGCGAACAGCCGCAGGCACGGATGATATCCTCCACCTGCCACATGTACAGAAGGTATTCTGCTATACTTTTCTTCTTTAATTCCTGAGCTACAAACATCTTTTTTAATGTGAAATGTTAAAAGTTAAATTGGGCAGCTCCCTTAGAATTCCGGGAGATGACCCTTAGAATTCCGGGAGATGATAGAGATTGAACACGGTTCCGACGAGTGCGATGAGCGAGAAGATGATCACGATACTTCCTATTACCTTATTAATAATAAGGATGCCGTTGGTATCAAACTTGCCCCTGATCTTGTCGATGAGCCATGTGAGACCGAACCACCACAGCAGCGCTCCGAACATGATGCTCAGATAGCCCACGCCCATCTCTAGCGGCATATCCGGCACTACGAAGGCAAACTGGGCAAAGGTGGCCATGAAGAGGAACACGATGAGCGGATTGGAGAGCGTGACAAAGAAGGCGGTAATGGCATTGTGCCAAAGCGTGCCCTGCCTCTTGCTGCTCTGATGCATGTTCTTCGTAGGATTGCTCTTGAAGCAATATACACCGAACACCAGGAGCAGAAGGCCTCCGAAAATCTGCAGATAGAACTTGTTTTGGGCATTATTGACAATGTCCATCACGAAACTCATTCCCAAACCCGTGAAGAGGGCATACACGATATCGCTGAAAGCGGCACCGACACCCGTCACGAAACCAAACCAGCGGCCCTTGTTCAAAGTGCGCTGGATACACAAGATGCCAACAGGTCCCATCGGGGCTGAGGCGATCACACCTATGATAATTCCCTTGAATATAAAATCAAGTATATTTATCTGAATCGGAAACACTAAATTCATAACAAGGCGCAAAGTTACAAAAAAAAGGCCATATCTTGTAATTTTTTCGAGTAAAACTTTGTTTGTTACAAACTTTTTTATATCTTTGCACCATAATTCTAACTAAATAAAAGAAAAACATGACAGAGAATGCACTTAAGCCATATGTAATCGGTTTGGATCTGGGAGGTACCAATTCCGTATTCGGCATCGTAGATGCACGTGGCGAAATAAAAGCCACTACTGCTATCAAGACAGGTGGTTATGATGATGTAAATGATTATGTAAAGGCTGCCGTGGAGGCTCTCCAGCCTATCATCGATACCGTGGGTGGTATCGACAAGATCAAGGCAATGGGTATCGGTGCTCCTAACGGCAATTACTATAGCGGAACTATCGAGTTCGCTCCTAACTTGGCTTGGGCTCACGATGGTGTAGTGCCTTTGGCTAAGCTCTTCAGCGATGCGCTGGGTGGTCTGCCTGTGGCTCTTACCAATGATGCCAACGCTGCTGCATTGGGCGAGATGACCTATGGTGCGGCTCGTGGTATGAAGAATTTCATCGACGTGACACTCGGTACGGGTGTTGGTTCCGGCATTGTGATCGATGGCAAGATGGTCTATGGCTGCGATGGTTTCGCAGGCGAGTTGGGCCATGTCGTCATGGTTCGCGGCGAGGAAGGTCGTCTCTGCGGTTGCGGCCGTAAGGGATGCTTGGAGGCTTACTGCTCTGCTACTGGTGTGGCTCGCACAGCCCGTGAGTTCCTCGAGAAGAGCGATGAGCCATCTTTACTTCGCGATATGAAGCCAGAAGACATTACTTCTTATGATGTCAGCGTAGCTGCCGGTAAGGGTGATGCTTTGGCTAAGCGAGTATATGATTTCACTGGCAAGATGCTGGGTGAGGCTTGCGCTGATTTCGCTGCGTTCAGTTCTCCTGAGGCATTCGTATTCTTCGGTGGTCTTACCAAGGCTGGTGACCTCCTGATGAAGCCTCTCAAGGAATCTTACGACAAGAGTGTACTGAAAATTTTCAAGGGCAAGGCTAAGTTCTTGATTTCTACACTCGATGGCAGCTCTGCTGCGGTACTTGGTGCCAGTGCAGTGGGCTGGGATTTATAAGATATTTCTCTTTAATAAGTTTAAAACGTAAAAATATAGCATTTTGTTTTTGGCGTATTGCTGTCGTGAGACAGTTTTTATGCGAGGCGATACTCCCAGAGAATTCTCTGGGAGTATTTTTTGCTTCTCTTTCCTCCCCTTTCATTTCTCATTTCTAATTTCTCATTTGCCCGTCTTTCTCATTTCAATATCCCTTTTTTACCTTTTTACCTTTAAAAAAGCCTTTTTACCTTTAAAAAGCCTTTTTACCTTTAAAAGAGCTTTTTTTTAGAAACTATTTGGTTTCTCCGAGTTTTTTTCGTAATTTTGCAGCCAGAAAGTAAACGATATAATCTTTAAGTTCTTAGTAAACAGAGATTTATAGTCCATATCAAGGGATTTGTATCTCCCATTCAGGAAAGAATGATATCCCATGTACAGGTAAGAATTGTATTCAATATAATAAATAATTAAAAAAGTAAAAATGAAGAAAATTTACACACTGGCTAATATGGCCAAAGGTATGATGCTCGCTGCCCTTCTGGCAGTAGGCACAACTGCTCTTGCGCAGAATGTTTCAGGTAACACAGAAAATGGTACTGTGGAAGGTACTGAAAATGGTACTGTTGAAGGCAATGAAAATGGTAGCAACGAGAATGAAACTTTCGCTCCTGCTGCTGAAAGCTCTTGGCTCCAACCTGTAAAACTCGTTGGTAATGGTCAGAAGGCTTACATCTACAACGTGGCTACTAAGACTTTTATCACCGGTAAGACTGCTACCGTGAAAAATATCAAGGATGCAGACGTCTGGACGATTAATGATGGCGATGAAACTCGTAGTTTCACTTGCGATAACGAGACTAAAGAACATCTGTTCTTGGAATATTCCAGTTTATTGCACCCTTTTGTATGGTATGCAGAGGTTTCTTCTAACGACAAGAGAAAAGCAACAGATTTTACCATACTTGAAGGTTCTACAGAGAATAGCTATAAACTCACAAAATATAAAAAAATCACATTAAACGGCTCACAAACTGCCTACTTCAGCGTCAGCGGTGAGAAATACGTGGCAAGCACAAACCCTTCTATTGACAACGACTGGTATTTCATTTCTACCAACCAGAAGGATGTCTATGCAGAATATACTTCCCTCTTCACTGAGGCTGCAAACCTGCTCAAGAATGAGAAGCTGAACGATCAGGAATCTGTTCTGGGCGCTATCAAAACTGCATTGCAGGAGACTGCCAAGGGTACTTTCGAAACCTCTAATGCTGACATCAATAAGCTCAAGGCAACTATTGCAGCTGCCAAGAAAGCGATTGAGGACATCACTAACGGTATCAGCAATACCTCTGACAATCTCAAGAATGCAGAAATTACTTCTATCTATAGCGCCAACGGTACCCGCAAAGCTCAGCTGACCAAGGGTATCAACATCGTTAAGATGAGCAATGGTACTGTCAAGAAGATTTTGGTGAAGTAAACAATAAGATTCAGACGATGGTGATCCAGACCGCCTCACCCTGATCGCTCGCCGCCATGATGGTGGTGATGAGCTTGGTCAGCGTGGCACGAGAGGAGGTCAACCTGCCCACTATCGTGTTCTCACCCACAAGAATGCAGCCCCGCGTATCTGCCGCCATGTTGCCGCTATGTATGCGTATGCCACTAAATCCCGGCACGCCTACCAGCAGCGGAAGCCAGCGACGGAAGCGGGGCGATTTCGTTATGACCACCGGGTAACTGCCCTCGGGAATGGCCGTCAGACCCACTACCTTGCGAGCCTTCTTGCTCGACTGGCGTCCCAACGACTCGTTCACCAGCTGCGGCGGCAACTTCACGCCCAAGAGATTGCGCCAGGTAGGTTCCAATGTATCACAAAAATAGGTCTGGCGATTGAGCTGGTCGGGATTCTTCAGGGTCCTCACCGACTTTCCGCGGTTGTTGACACCCACTTCCATATCCTCATCGCCCAGAATATACAGTCGTCCGATGGTATATTCTTTTTTCTTAGCAATTCTTTTCAATATTAATTCCATCTTTTCTATATTTTAGTTTGATAAAATAGGTATTTTCAAAACTGACATTACTGAAATTGACATCGGTCTTAGCTTGACTGGCAGACTGGAACGATTTCCGCTCAATATATCCCCGATGAACCCAGTTGTTGATCATCACTCGTGTTCCCTTCTGTCCCAATCCATACTCCAATCGGATGGCTATTGCCTCCTGATAGGAGAACTCATCAGGCAGCAACTGCAGGAGATTGGCTGGTCCACGGCGGCTTGATTTCACGCCCCCATCCTCGGCCTTGGCAATGGCATCTCCGAAGAAACGCATCTTGCAGTAGAGGTCGTAGCGCAGGCTCCAGCGGATGAATTCATCCATCTCCGGCTCCCACTTGCAACCGTTGGCCACGTAGAGTACACAGGCCTTCAGATAGGCGATGACATTGGCTCGGAAACTGAGATTCTCGTAGATGCGGTTCTGCGTCATGCGGGCAAAATCGGCATTCTCCTCCTTCAGTTTCAGGGCGAGCTGGAAGGCCTGATCACACTCCACCAGTCCGCTCGTCTTACAGAGATTTTCGATGTAAGGACGCAGAGCCTCACGGAAATCATCACCATAATAGCCATAGACGGGCATCTCGGCTCCTATCTCTCTTTCGGGTATCGTACAGAAATTGATACGCGAGATAGGACCATCGGTGAGCACGCGGGAGAAGTAGCGCAAACCCTTTTGGATGGTGGTAGATGCATTCCAGTTGAAGCGGATGGTGACGCGCTCCGTGACGCTGGATGTGCCCACGCGGGTCTGACCATACTGGTTGGCTGGATCGAAGGCAAGACACATGATGCGGAACTGCTGGTTGCCCTGACCACGGAGTGCATCAAACTGGTCTATTTCATTGAGCGAAGTATAGAGAAAATGCTCTTGTGCCTCTGCCGTTCGCATCACGAAAGCAGGATTGGTCATGTCGGCATCTATCTCCTGAATCACGAGATTCTCCGGTCGCTTTCTCTTGTCCTTGTTGGCACCCTTTCGGGTCACCTCGTCCTTCCATGCTTTCTCCCTTGCCAGGTTTTCCCGGTCTCGCTTGCGGATATCTTCCATCACATAACTGATAGGCATCTGCACGCACGATTTTCCGGCTCCTGTTCCGGCAAGCAGACAGGTCATCAGCGTGGCCTCATGCTCCACATTGTCGATATACTTGAAGCGGGTTTTCCAGAGATGCGTGGCGAGCGACGGGAACACGGCATGTGCCACGGCTGGCTTATAGACTTCGGGCGTGCGACTCACGAGCAGGGCGATGAGAGCGGGCAGTTTTTCGGGCATCGGAGGCGGTGCGGGATAGTCCTCCTCCTGGTTCTGCTGCGCCATCTCCTTACTGCCGAGCCTTTCAGCCTGCGCATTGATGCGGATCACCTCGCGCGACATGGGCTTGCAACTGTCGTGATAGCGGGCATAGAAGTCGCTGATGAGCTGCTGGCAGTCACGCTCTTGTGCAAAGGCAGGCATTCGCTGCTCCACCACCCTTCTGAGTTCCTCTTCGCCCATCATCCTGCTGGCTCCGGCACTCATGATGGCGAGGAGCGAGGAGTGGCGCGAACCTACGGCATTGATATCTACTTCTGCCAACCCAGCCTGCGCCCTAAAGAGGTCGAAAGCGATAAGATTCTTATCATTTCCATGATGGCTCCCATCAGAATGAGCAGGAGCACTGCCAACACCAGTTGAGGTGTGGCTATCAGCAGGATGAGGAGCAGGATGAGGAGGAACTTGAGCGCCTCCCACAGCTGGTTGTTTTTCTCCGGTCTTATCACCGGAAAGTAACGGTTGATTGTCATGATTTTCTGAATTAGAATGTTTTTGATTTTGTGAAGTTTTTTCCGAAACCCGTCCATCGATGTCGAGACCTCGCTTGCGGAAGGCTTCCCTTCGGAGATTGATTTCGTCTTCCGGCAGAAGGGAATACCAATCGCTGGCACGGTAGATTTCCGAGTCTGCATCCGTCATAAAGATGATGCGTTCGGGTGAAAAGCAGCTCTCGTCACACGGTACGCCCAATGCCTGACAATAGGCTCGCTGCGCTTCTTCGATGGTCATGCCTATCGGCATACGAATGTCGATATGGAGCTTCTTGCGGGCGGAATACTCCAAATGCAGGAGCATTCCCTTCCAGGGATTTTTCTGCCCATTCTCGGGATTTCTCTGCCCTTTCTCGATTTTTTTGTCTGCCGTCACAGCCTCATCCCCGTCATGATTTCCCACTGCAGCAGCTCTGTTTACATTCTCTGCATCAGAACCCCCGGCAGCAGTTGATGCTCCTCGTTCTCCTGTATCATCAGGGATAAAATCGAGCGAATCCAGCAGCTTCGCCCGCTCCAAAGCCTTTTCTACGAGTTCCTTTTCGTCCACATCAATGGTGGTCTGAAAGAGGAAGCTTTCGGGGATGATGTTTGCCTGGCGGCGTTTATTATCCTTGAACTGGTAATAATGGGCACTGCGGAAGGGCAACTGGCTTTTGATGCGCTGCTGAGCCTTGGCAAGTGCTGTAGCATCATGGTTGTTGATACTGCGGATGGGCTTTTCGCCTCGTATCTGCAATATCGCATCGTGTACCCAGGGGTAACGGATGGTTTTGTCGTACTCCGAGAGAGGCTGGGAAGTGATGCTCCCCTTATTGCCGCCCCGGAATCCATTGAAAGCGATACGGAATCGCTGATTTTCATTTTCTTTTTTCATCATTTATTTAGAAGTTTTAGTAATACTTGGGGGGTCATATAGAACCCACCACCCTTTTATAAGTTTTAACACAAGTGGGGGGTCATATAGAACCCACCACCCTTTTTATAAGTTTTAACACAAGTGGGGGGTCATATAGAACCCACCACCCTTTTTGCAAGTTTTAACGCAAGTGGGGGGTCATATAGAACCCACCACCCTTTTTGCAAGTTTTAACGCAAGTGGGGGGTCATATAGAACCCACCACCCTTTTTGCAAGATTTAACGAAAGCGAGGGGTATAAGTCTCGTTTCTTCATAGATTTTCTTCATCGGATTTCACGGATGAATCGGAGGCAATCTTGCTTATCGGATTACTCACGGATTTTCGCGGATATTTGCCGCTGGCCAATGGCTGGCGCCCGAAATATGCTGCTATTGTTTTGTCACGCAGATTTCGCAGATGGCGCAGATTTTTCTTCGTGAGAGTTTTTTGTCCCACAGATTTCACAGATTTTCACAGATTTTATGGAATCTCTGGTGAATCGCTTTGTCTGATCTCAGGGGGTATCTGCAACGACCGAACAGGTCGCATCCACGAAAATCCGTGAGTAATCACCACAGCAGGAAACCTCCGAATTAATTCCGTGTCATCCGATGAATAAAAATCCCCGATGAAAAAAATCTGCGTCATCTGCGAAATCTGCGTGACCAAAAAATCACGATGATGAAAGATCTGTGTAAATCTGTGAAATCTGTGGGACATATTCCACTCTCAGGGGGTATCTGCAACGACCGAACAGGTCGCATCCGCGAAAATCCGTGAGTAATCGCCTCAGCAGGAACCTCCGAATTAATTCCGTGTCATCCGATGAATAAAAAATTCATGTCATCCGATGAATAAAAAATCCTATGAATGAAACTAACAAGACTTAACCCTTATCGGAATAGGAACCCAAGAGGCGGAGGCGACTTCGGTCCAGGTCGTGGATAAAGCGGCGACCCTTCTCTGTCCAGACGAGATACATCTGGGTTTTCACGCGAGATCCCGCTTCAGCAGCACACCTGCCACAGCCCCCATAAACATCCTCCGTGCCATATCTCGTACGGCTCTTGGCAAGACCCTGATGGGCATAGTGGGCATAGAGCAGATACTGGCCGCTCTGGTAGTACTGCACATGGAGGGAACAGAGCGCACGGTTCAGTTCCTGGGCAGTCATCCCGAGTTCCTTGGCTATCTGAGTGGTGGTGAAACAGGAGATGGAGTCGAGCACATTGTCGGCATAGAAAGCCTTCGGCATCAGTCGGTCGATATCCCCTTCGAGCGAGAGAATCTCCTCGGCACTCTTCTGGATTTTCACCACCTGCTGCCCCACCTTCTCGTTGAGCTGCCTGATGCGCTCATCCTGTTCGGCGATGAGTTTCGTCTTCTCCTCGATGGTGCTCCTCAGGATATTTTCGGTTTTCCTGAAGACGCTTTCCGCCTTTTGGCGCATTTCCTCCTCCGTGTCGCCCTGGTTCACTGGGATATAACCGCCCGTCTTGCGTATCTGGGGCAGCACCACGGAGGTAACCCAGAGTTTGAATCGCTGGGCACTTTTCTTCTTAGAACCGAAGATGAGGGCATAAAGTCCATTCTCGTTCACGAAGATCATCAGTCGGTTCTGAATCACTTCTCTGCGGTGGCTATAGCTCACCCGGATCTTGGAGGCGATACAGTGTTTCACTGCATCATGTTCGTTAACGTGCTGATATACAGCCTGATTGGATCTGCAATACCCAAGCGCATCGCAAACATCCTTACTACAGAAAAGCGGTTCTCCCTTTTCATTAAGTATCGTACGTACCTGACCAAACTCAGGATTATCGAATACCATCACATGAATGGCATTGTTGAGCTCCACGGCCAGACTGCCGCGAGCAATAAAATGATATTTTGTCATAAGCTTTATTGAAATTTAATGTATTAATAATTCATGTTATTACAAATATGAAAACATAATCAATTCAAGTTTCACAAGTTCAGAAATTGAGTAATAATTATGTCATCATTTATCAAAATCTTTTTCTTTGTATCAACCTTGTAAAAGAGCGGGTGGATACTCTCCGAAAATTCTGCCAACAAGGCATAACACGAAAAGCCCACGAACCTCAGAACTCGGCTTGTTCTGAAATCCGTGGGCAAAGGTACTGCGAAAAAATCAAAGCTATTTAGTACGTACTTGGTACGGTCGTACTACATAGTACTAAAAAAAAGTTGTCTGAACTATGAAAATCAGGCTGAAAAATCGAAAATCAGACTGGATAAAGCTATAATCAGGCTCGATAAAGCTATAATCAGGCTGAAAAATCAGGATAGCTTATCTGAAAATCTCCTTAATCCGGTCGTCAAAGGCAGAAATGCTGGGCATCTGTCTGGCCCGATTGTATCCGCTTCTGAGCGAATTGGAATTCTTTCCCCAGAAGCCTCCCATCACCTGCCAGAGATTATCTATCGCTAATGTGAATGCTATCTGATAAGCCAGATACCCCATCTCCGCCCAAGAAAGATTTACGGGCGCATAATGCTCGTCGAGAATATGGATATCCCGCAATGCATCCAGTATGCGCCTGCCTTTCGCACTCATAAGCACAGAATTGATAGAGGATGCATCAAAAACTGAAGATGGAGCAGATACAGAAGAACCGGCATAATCCGTTTGCAGATTGTTCTGAGACTGATTCTGCGGCTCATTCTGATTCTGCGGCTCATTCTGAGACTGAGGAGCATTCTGAGACTGCTGCTCGTTCTGAGACGGATTCTGCTGACCAGAAGGATAGTTGTGATTCACTACATTGCCGGTCAAGGTACCATAATTCGTAAAGGAACCACCGAAATGAATGTGGATGCCGCCCAGGGCATCGCTTGAAACCTGATTGTTTACTTGTGCGTTGTCATTCGTCATAATTGTATTATTTTTGATATAATGATTCATATTTTCTATAACCTGATTGATATTTTGAATACTTTTTACAAGTTTCGCTCTCATCTCCATCAGATATTCCTGAGTTTCGCTCCAGGATTCCAAAGTTATTCCTTCTGAAATATTTGGAACCGCAGGAGGGTCTGAACAAAAGGTTGGAGGGTCTGAACCAAAGACCGGAGAAGCAGAAACAAAGGCTGGGGACTCTGAACCAAAGGCAGGAGACTCTGAACTGAAGACCGGAAACTCTGAACTAAAGGCTGGAGATGCAGAAGATAGAGAAGCATCTGGAAGCCCCTCAGAGAACCGGGAATCAACCGAAGGAGAAGAGGAATAGGCAGATTTTTCGCGCAGCATTTGAGACTCCACTTCGTAAGCCTTCCACTGATGCTCATCAGCCACATCATAGAAGAACTGTCCGATGGTACCTGGCGCCCACGCATGCTCTATCAGCACCGCATAGAAATCCCACATGATCATCTCCATCGTAGTACCCTCGGAATCAAACACGAAAGGATCGCCCTGCACCATAATAGGATAGCAACCCATCAGCGAAGCGGAAGGCAGCAGATACTGTCCATCCATACTCTGACGGGCATGAATCGACTCGTCAATATGCTCAAACACAGCCTCATTACCGCCTGCAGCCTCGCCCGCCAAGGCCCAAGCCACACTCAACGCCAACAGACATTTCTTCTGCTCGCAACGCCTCTTGAGCGCTGCGTACTTCTTCACAATTCTGCGCAACAGCTCCTCCACCATACTATTGGTATGAGCCAATACTTCCTGCACCGAAGTGAAGATAAACCTGATGTCTAATTGTCGGTTCGTTAACGTAGTTATTTTATTGAAAACAGTTGTTGTATATCTGAAAGCGGTTATTTATACCGCACACAATATCTTAGGCTAATTTTCTGTGGCAAAGGTAATAATTATTTTTGAAATCAACAAACATATCAAGGTTTTTTTGAGAAAAAAGCACTATCAAACATCTAAAAAAACAAATAATTTTATCAGAAAAGGACACACCAAAAGATATAATATTACATCACTATGATGCGTCCTCTTCAACTTTATTTCAGCCTATAATTATTTTTATTTCAGCCTATTAATATTTCAAATTCATTAAATTTCTAATTCATCAAGGCAGATATCTGCTCCTCTGTCAGCCCCGAAGCCTGAACAACCTTATCCATAGGTATACCCATGGCAAGAAGATTCTTGGCAATTTCGAGTTTTACTTCAGCTCTACCTTGCTCTCTTCCTTCAGCTCTGCCTTGCTCTCTGCCTTCAGCTCTTCCTTGCTCTCTGCCTTCAGCTCTACCCTTTTCTATTTCCATGCGCTTCTGCTCCTCCTCCCATTTCTGGGTGGCATACAGGTCACGCATCACCTTGATGTCCTCGTCATACAGCTCTCGCTCCTCAGGAGTGAGCTTTCTGAGGTCACCTATCTCAGCCAGCATACGGAAGACTGGATATTTGTCCACAAAAGGCATTTCCTTCAACTTTTCCATATTCTTAATTATATATATCCAACAATCAAATTTGTTAATATTTTAAATTTTGTTCGCGCTTGTACTCACTTGATTGCGTTCTGAGGGCAAAGATACGGTTTATTTTCTAAACTTGCAAGTCTTAAGGCAGTTTTTTCTGTTTTTTAGAATGAAAAATAATCAGTTTTCTATAAAGAAAAATTAGTGTCCAATAAAATTGGACACATTAATTAATCTTTTACCTTTACACTCAAATAGTCCCTTAAAAAGGGGATAAATGTATGAAATGGGGGGCTGGAAGTACGAAATGACAAAACGGCTACCTGACATTACTCATCAAGTATCCGTTTTAAAGATTCTATCATTTCCTGAATTGCCTTTTTCAAAGGTTGCAACTCATTTTCTATAATCCACCAAATCTGATCGGCATCAATCTCAAAATAATGATGAGCTATGATATCACGTAACCCTTTCACATTTTTCCAATCAATTTCAGGATGAGTTGTAAGGAGTTCTCCTCTAGTAACCTTATCAAGTCCCTTTAAACTTTCTCCTATAGCAATAAATTGCATACATATGGAATCAAGAATTGCTACACCAGTAGAAGACATCAGAAAATCATCGCCACAATGATAAGGTTGTGAACGCTCTTCTATATGCTCAATAGAAATATGCACTCTATTAAGTATATCCAATGCTACATATTTATCGAATTGCATAGATTCCATCCCGTTCAATTCTTGATTTAAAGAAAGGATTCATGTTTTTGTGAATACGCACTACATCAACTGAACACTTGAACAAGCCCTCTAAAAACTCTTTCAAGTCGGCCAATAAAAATGGATTAGGAGTTTCTGTTTCTACACAAATATCCAAATCGCTTTGCTCTGTTTGCTCATTTCGTGATACGGAACCAAAAATGCGCAAGGTCTTGATTCCAAAATCTCTAGTAATCTTGGAACTATTTTGCCTTATTATTGCTATATAATCTTGAACTGTTCTCATAACACCTATCTTTAAACAGTGCAAATATAAGAAATTATCTGGTATCTTCCAAACTTTTTGCCAAGTTTTTGCAATTCATCCCACAAAATATCATTTTAAAACTTTGATACATTCCTTATTTCCGCAACACTATAATTTAAATGTTTTTTATAAGCACCTGAGCAACAAAAAGTTGCTCAGAATTTTGCCATGTCAGAAATTTCACTTATCTTCTGATGTGCGTATATCTTTGTGGGGGCAAGGAACGCATCTTCGATGACATGAACGTAACTTCTACAAAGCTATTATGCAGAGATTGAAACCCGTGAATTTGGATTGCGTGCCACCAGCAGAATCAAGACCTTTGTGTTCAAGTTCACCTCTGTTCCTGCAAAATGGATTAAGACATCACGCAGGCATGTATTGAACATTTATTCAGACAACTATGCTTATGCCAACCTGTTCAAGACAGACTTTGGTTAAAGACCATGCTTTTCTGGTTAAACCAGCGTATTACCTCAAGTCGCTTTATGGGGTAAGGGGATTTTGTGTCTGCGACATTTCTGTTGTGC
>OJKP01000303.1_pt1 | contig 38629 bp, 31 predicted proteins | sample 1596521 | NCBI WGS metagenome assembly OJKP01 (sample SAMEA4350130, study PRJEB24818) | metagenome | biome: human; feature: gut; material: faeces | place: Denmark | collected 2013-09
GGGCTCGGCGTTGTCGCCCTCGTGCTGGCGCTGACGCTCACGGCGGGCTGCGCCGTCAGCTGGGGCGAGCGCGCGCAGAAAAATGACGACCCGTTTGCCGACAAGAGCTATACGGTCGACACGCTCTTATATGAAGCGCCCGGCTTTACGGATGGCTTTACGGATGGCGCATACCCCACCTTCCGCACCGCGACGAATCCCGCAGGGGAGAAATACGTCACGATGTTCAACGATCTGGGCTATGCCCTTATCTACGGCCCGATGGAGGAATACAAGCTGGAAAAGCAGTCCTTCTACGCACTCTTCGGCAACACCAGAGACGCTTCTCCGGTCGACGATCTTATGCAGCACAACAAATCCGCATGGACCGGCTACTGCGAAGAGGCAAAGGACTCTCAGCCGTATCAGGCCTATCTTCTTGAGCAGGAAGACGGCACAATCTATCTCGGCCTTTCCGCCGACTATGCGGAAGACGGCAGTGAATGCTTCTGCATGGTCTACCGGCTGGAAAAGGAGGACGACACGATCTACGCCTCGATGGACGACTATGCCGCCGAGCGCGTGGCGGAGCTCAAAAAAGGCACGATGACCTATTCCGTGTCGGAAAATAATGAATATGCGTCCCGCTCGATCGAGGACACGGTCGCCGACGTGCGCGTGACGCAGCTGGAGCAGGCAGATTCGCTCGGCAACCTTTCCCCCGACGGCACGGTGCTGGAGCTGTGGTACTTCCAGTATGAGATGAAGCCCACGAACGAGGCGGGCATGCAGATCGACGTCATCGGCGGGCAGGAGCTGACGGACGACGGATATCTCAACGAGAACTGGACGCACTATCTCACCGTCCTGCACTACACCTACGGCGAGAAGACCGGCTATCAGATCATCGGCACCTATACCGGCAACGACGGGCTGTGGTACAACGGATGCAGCTACAGCGGAGAGGAAAAGTATTACCTGCACGACTTCTATGTCGACTACGCGGGGCTTGATCTGCCGAAGATGTTCATTCCCGACCTGCTGAACGACACGGCGGCGGACGGCTACGGCCGCGCCAACCAGTGCGAGGCGCGGCTCATTTCGGGCGACGGCAGCTACTACTTCTATGCGCCGATCACCGCCTGGGCGTGCAATCCGGGGACGGAGTTCTGGTACTCCCGCTACGACACCGGCTCCTACTTCAACGCAAAGAAGCTCGAGCAGAGCCTTGACGAAGCGAAGGCGGAATGGGAAAGCACCGGCGCAAAGGCCGAGAAGACCGACGCGGGCTGGCGCTTTGTGACGCACGAGGGCATGAGCAACACAATCGTCACGCTCTTTGATGCGCCGGACGGCACCTGCTACGAGGTCACAACGCACTGGACGTTCGACGGCAGCACGGAAGAGAATCAGTGGGGCTGGAACCGCGACCGCGCCGTTGAGGGCGAGGCCGAGGTACTCCGGGCGATGGTCAGAAGCTTCACGGTGAACTGGGACGCCGACGCGGCGGCTGATCCCGCGCTGGACGATTCCGATTTTCAGGCCGATCTTCAGCTCGCGTCGAACGGCGGCGCAGCGTGGATGTTTCTCTACCGGGACAATGCGGCGATCACCGACCGCGATATGCTGAACGTCACGCCAACGGTCAGGCTTGACGAGTGCAGCTATGCGCTATTGCATGATAAGTTCACCCCTGCTGACGGAGCACGGTCGCTCACGCTCTGGCTCAGCAACAACGATTCCTCGCACCTTGCGTTCTTCGAGGGCACGGACATCATGCTCTACCAGCGAGACGACGCATACTACTATAAGGTCAGCGATTACGGCGACTATGCAACGCTCTACGACGCGATGCTCGCATGGTTCAACAGCGCCCAGTCTGGCACTGAGCCATCCGACGCATCTTCGGCCACCACGACAAATGCCGTCAGCCGCGATTCGCTCATCAAGGCTGCCGACAGCTATGTTGATCTGGGCGGTTACCTCTGGTACACTGCGGGCGGTAAATTCTATCGCTGGCACGAGGGCGGCTCAGTCGAAACGATCGATACCCTGCCGATCGACTCTCTGACCGACTCACCCGTGCGCGCGACACTTTCGATCAGAGGCAGCAGAGTGGCGCTTAACTATCATATCGGCGGCGCGACGATGGGAACGTATGTTACGGAGCTCTACAATCCTGACGGCGAGCAGTACGTAAAGATCGACGGCTACGAGTCCATTGCTTTTGATAACCACGGCAATATTGTCAAGACGCTACAGTTCCCGCCCGCGCAGAACAACCTGTCCATTTCCTATGACAGCGGCAAGACTTGGACGAGCATCGGCGATGCGGACTACTTCTACGGCAGCGTCACGGAGGATGGCAGCAGCATCAGCTACTTCCCCGGTGCCCTTGAGATCCGCGACGGCTATGTCTACACCACCGCCGTTTACGATATCGACCATCAAAAGACGAGCGACCCGCTCGTGACGCACTCTGTGCGCATCAGCATCAAGACCGGTGCGCAGGAAATTCTGGACTGAAGCGGTCAAATTTCAAAAAGGCGGCCCGAAGGCCGCCTTTTTCCCTGTCTTTTCGCGCAAAATGAGGGAGAAACTGCAAAAAGGTACTGGAACATCTCAAAGATATGTGGTATGATGGGAATATTCCAAAACGTATTTCTCGGGAGGTTCCCATCATGGAACACAATCCGGTCCTTAAAAATCCGCTGTCGCTTGACAGCGAGATCCCGCTCTACTCCCAGCTCATGGGCATCATCAAGCGCAGCATCACCTCCGGCGCGCTCAAGGTCGGCGACCTGCTGCCGAGCGAGGCCGAGCTTTGCCGCGCCTACGACATCAGCCGTAACACCGTGCGTCAGGCCATCGGCGCACTGGAGGAGGAGGGCTTTGTCGTGCGCAAGCGCGGCAAGGGCACGTTCGTCACCGACCCGAACACGCGCCGCAAGGGCGTGCAGTATTCGTTCACGACGGAAATTTCCCAGCTGGGCAAAACGCCGTCGTCCACGCTGGTCGACTTCGCGGTCATCACGCCTTCTCCCAAGATCGTGACGCTCATGGGCCTTGAGCCGGGCGTGAAGGTCTATCGCTTCACGCGCGTGCGAAACGTCGACGGTGAGCCGCTCATTTTAGAGACGTCGTACTACCCAGAGTACATCTATCCGAACCTGACGCGCGAGCTTTTGGAGACGCACAGCTTCTACAGTCTGCTCTACCACGTCGGCGTCATCCCGTTTTCCGCGTCGGACACGTATGAGGCCGTCGTGCTCGCGCCGCACGAGGCGCAGCTTCTGCACTGCGCGCCCGGCTCGGCGGCGTTTTTCCATCAGCGCCGCACCACGACCGAGAACGGGCATACCTATGAATACACCACGAGCTATATGCGCGCGGACCGCGTGAAGCTGGACGTGAGATTTCAGAAGGGATCGACGTCCTTCATGCGCACGGTGGACTGAAAAAATCGGCAGCCGAAAGGCTGCCTTTTTTGCGCCCTCCCCGCGCAGCGGGGTTTTTATCGCAGCGCGGCAGCGCTGCATCGTTGTTCCCCATACCGTGTGGGAGCGAGTCAAAGGGGCCATTCTCTTTCGCAAAAGAGAATGGCCCCTTTGGAACCCCAAGAGAAAGGCTTAGATTGGCAGTCCAGAGCTTGAATGACCTTTGTGCCTCCGGAATGCGACTTCCTGCGCGCGGCGTTGCCGCGTTGGGTGTTGCTAGACGATTTGCCTCTGCTCCTATTATCCGCTGCCGCTCTGCCCATCTTGTAGAAGTACAGCCTAATTTCCGTCTACCGGAGCACTCCACAATGCGGCGAGCGCAGCAATGCCGCTATTTCGCACGCAGTCTGCCGTCAAGCAAACGTCACACGCGCCTCACGACAGTAAGGCGCGGTTGAGAGTGGTAACGAGACGTAGGGGTTCATGGCGAAGCCATGTACACCGCACCTGATTCCGCAGGCTGCGCAGCTCTTCAAGATCGAGACTGCCAATGTTGGGGGTCGAGGGGAACTCCCCTCGCGTTCTCTTGGGGGTTCAAGGGGGCCATTCTCTCACGTGAGAGAATGGCCCCCTTGGTGCTGCGGCGCGCACGCCGCATTTTCCCTCCGCGCTCTGCGCGGAAAGCAACCACTTCCCCGAGGGAGCGCAAAAAAGAAGCAGCCCTTTCGGGCTGCCACTTTTTTACTTTTCACAAATGACCGGCTTTTGGCGGTCAGACTCCACAAAGGCCTTGGCCTTTTCGACCGCTTCCGCGCGGGGAAGCTTGACCTGCTCGCCGGTGCGCATGTCCTTGCAGGACACGACGCCCGCGTTGATCTCGTCTTCGCCGAGGAAGTAAACGTAGGGCACCTTGAGCTTGTCGGCGTAGTTCATTTTGGCCTTGAACTTCTTCTTTTCCGTATAGATCTGCGTGCTGACGCCCGCGGCGCGAAGATCGGTCGCGAGCGAGATGGCCTCGCTCAGATCCTCGGTCATCGGCAGGATAAGCACGTCCGCCGGCGCGGTGCAGATGTCGCTATTCAGAAGGCCCTGCTCGCCGAGGACATAGAACAGGCGCGTCACGCCGATCGAAATGCCGACGCCGGGGAGCTTGCGGTCAGTATAGTACTCCGCAAGGTTATCGTAGCGGCCGCCGGAGCAGACCGAGCCGATCTCGGGGTGGTCGAGCAGCGTCGTCTCGTACACCGTGCCGGTGTAGTAGTCGAGGCCGCGCGCGATGGTCAGGTCGACCGCGAAGTTCTCCTGCGGCACGCCGAACGCGCCGAGGTACTTGGCGACGGTCGTCAGCTCGTCGAGGCCCTGGTCGAACATCTCGTTGCGGCCGCGGTACTTTTCAAGAGAAGCGAGCACCTCTTCGTTCGTGCCCTTGATGCCGATGAAGGCGAGGATCTCATCCGCCTTTTCGCCCTCGATGGCGTAGTCGTCGACCAAGATCGCGCGCACGAGGTCAGGGCCGATCTTTTCGATCTTGTCGACGGTGCGCATGATATCGCCGGACTTGTCGGAAAGGCCCAGCATCGCGTAGAAGCCGTTTAAGATGCGGCGGTTGTTGATGCGGATCTGGAAACGGGACAGGCCGAGGCGGGAGAAGACGGTATAGATGATGGCGGGGATCTCGGCGTCGTTCGTGATGTCGAGCTCGCCGTCGCCGATGACGTCGATATCTGCCTGATAGAACTCGCGGAAGCGGCCGCGCTGCGCGCGCTCGCCGCGATAGACCTTTCCGATCTGGAAACGGCGGAACGGGAAAGCGAGGTCGGCATAATGCAAGGCAACGTATTTCGCCAGAGGCACCGTCAGGTCGAAGCGAAGGGACAGGTCGCTGTCGCCCTTGGAGAAACGGTAGATCTGCTTTTCAGTCTCGCCGCCGCCCTTGGCGAGCAGCACATCGCTCGCTTCGATGATGGGCGTGTCGAGCGGGGTGAAGCCATAGACGCCGTAGGACGAGCGCAGCACCTCCATAAGGCGCTCCATCTGGGTCTGCGGCGCGGGAAGCAGCTCCATAAAGCCGGATAAGGTGTGAGCTTTGATCGTTGCCATGATAGTGTGTGTCCTTTCCTATATAGAATGTATGGACAGCGTACTGTACTGCGGTGGCACAGCAGCGTATCGGAGTGATTGACAGATATTTTACGGTACGGCGCAGGGATTGTCAAGCGTCCGCGGCCGTTTTTTTCACTTTCGAGACAGTATAGCATTTTCCGCGCGGAATTGCCATAGCTTTCGCCGCCTGCGGTGCAAAAATTTTTCTTTCCGTCGCGGACAGTGTTCACGAAAAATGAAGATATCCGCCAAAAAGCACGAATTGCGCTTGACGGAACTGCCGCTTTTTGTTACCATAGAGACAATATCAACGGGCAAGCTCCGAAAACCGAGGTTCGCCCGCAAGCAGCTTCCGGGCAGCCGTCATTCGGCGTCCGCCGCGGCCACACCGCGCGGGCAGGAGTCGATCCGATCGGATCGTTGAGGAGGAACGTTGGATGTACCAGAGCAAAATGAAAAGCGAAGAGACCGATCACCTGTTCAAGGCGATCTTATCTTTGAAAACGGAGGAAGAATGCTACCGCTTCTTCGACGATCTCTGCACCTTCAGCGAGATCGAGGCGATGTCCCAGCGCTTCGAGGTGGCGTCGCTTCTCGCCGATGGCAAGACCTTCACGCAGATCTCGCAGAAGATCGGCGTTTCGTCCACGACCATCACGCGCGTCAATAAGTGCCTTTGCTACGGGGCGGACGGCTATAAGCTGCTGCTCGAGCGGGCCAAAGAAGAAAAGTAAGCCATTCGTCATTTTGATCAGAGCAGGCGCTAAGCGCCTGCTCCTTTTTGTCCGTTTTGCTTTATTGCAATGCCGTAAAAGCATATCAACATAACATCACGTCATCCCGATATAGAAGAATTGACTAAAATATTTTTTGGAATCTACGCGAATTTTATTGCTTTTGCTGAACAGGTATGTTACAATTAGTTCACAAATAGATTAGGGCATGGGAAACAGCGTGCAAGAAACCGTTGCCCGACGGTGCTGTTGCCTAAGTTCTGTGTCTGTTTTTCTGTGGGACCCCTCCACAGAAAACGCACGTCCCCGCGTGCGGTGTGCAGCGTGTTCGTCACGGGGAGGAGCGGCTTCCCGCTTCCTGACGGGCAAGTATTTTTATGAAGAGAGAGGTATTTTATCAATGGCAAATGAAAAGAAAGTCGCACGGGAGCCCAGTTTTCTGCTGGCGTTAATTCCCATTGTGGCAATGATCGGGTTCATGCTTTACTGCTTCCTCGGTCATTCCGAATCCGGTTACCATGACGCCCATATGCCCCTGGTCATGTCCATCGTCGTCGCGTGCATCGTCGGTCACTTCTGCGGTCACGACTTCAAGGATATGCTCTCCGGTATGATCGAGCGCCTGAGCGCTTCCATGGAAGCGGTCCTGATCCTCTGCACCGTCGGTTTCCTGGTCTCGAGCTTCATGGCCTCCGGTGCGATCCCCTCCCTGATCGTCTACGGTCTGGATCTGCTGACCCCGAAGCTGTTCCTGCCCATCGGCTGCATCCTCTGCGCGATCGTCGGTATGGCGTGCGGCTCCTCCTGGACCACCACCGCCACCATCGGTCTTGCGTTCCTCGGCATCGGCGCGGGCCTTGGCATCAATCCCGCCCTCACCGCCGGTATGATCATCTCCGGCGCGTATGTCGGCGATAAGTTCTCCCCCCTGTCCGATACCACCAACCTCGCCGCGGCTGTTGCCGAGACCGGTCTTTTCGACCACGTTACCGCGATGGTCTCCTCCACCGGCCCGACCTTGGTCATCGCCCTCATCCTCTACACCATCATGGGCCTGAACATCGACGCCAGCGCCTACGATCCGACCGTCGCCCAGTCCATTCAGGACGCGTTCCGCGAGGCCTTCATGATCTCCCCCGTTCTGCTCATCCCCATCATCGTGGTTATCGTGATGTGCATCCTGCGCGTGCCCGGCCTCGTCGGTATCGCCATCTCCGTTGCCACCGCGACCATCTTCATGATGATCTTCCAGCCCACCTCCATCTACGGCTCCCGCGCTCTGGGCGACATCTTCAACATGCTGCACAACGGTATCGTCGTTGAGACCGGCAACGAAGTCGCTGACTCCATCCTCGGCAAGGCCGGCGGTATGAACGGCACCATGTGGACCATCAACCTCATCCTCCTCGCGCTCGCCTACGGCGGTGCTCTGGAGCGCTGCGGCTGCGTCGAGCGTCTGTTCGGCGGCCTGAAGCACAGGATCCACTCCGTCGGCAGCCTCATCCTCGCGACCCTGCTGACCTCCATCTTCTGCGACGCCACCATGTGCGACCAGTTCCTCGGCATCGGCGTTCCCGCCCCCATCTATGCTGACAAGTACGACGAGCTCGGTCTCGGCCGCAATATGCTCTCCCGTTCTCTGGAAGATGCCGGTACCCTCTGGGCCGTTATGTTCCCCTGGACCGGCTGCGGCGCTTACCAGACCGGCGTTCTCGGCATGAGCCCGCTGGTGTTCTTCCCGTATGCGTTCGTCAACCTGCTCAACCCCGTTTACGCCTATGTAACCGCTCTGTTCGGCCGCAACATCTTCTGGGCTGACGGTTCCTACACCAATATCTTCGGCAAGACCAAGGCCGGCAAGCCCGCCGGCGCTCCCGAAGAGGCTCACGCCAAGGCCCTTGCGAACCTCGAGGCTCGCCGTGCTGCCGGCAAGGCTCCCAAGATCAACGCGTAATCTACGCCCCCTGCTTTACTTAGAAAGGAATCACCGCTGTGAAACAATCGCTTCCCTGGGAATCCGTCCCGCCCCCGATCTACCCCGCGCAGTCGTCGCTCAAGCCACGTAAAAAGTGGGTGCAGACCGGCGGATGGATCTTGGTTGTCGTGCTGCTGCTGTTCGGCATTTCGACCCGCAGCAGAAATCCGCTGCTCGCCTTCGTCTCGCTCGCATTCTCAGTGCTGTATCTGCTGACGCTGATGACCAAAAAGGACGCCGCTCTCACGAGCCGCGGACTTGAGATCTTCTACAACATGCAGTTCACCACCAACTACGAGTTCTTCCCCTGGGAGGACATCAATGCGATCGTGTGCGAGGACCGCGGCCATGCCGACATGGTGCGCCTGCACATCGGCCACGGCAACACGGAAAAGGCTCTCTTCTTCCCGCGCGAAGACCTCGACGAGATCTACGCGTTCATCAAAAAGAAGAATCCGGCGATCCGCATCATGGATTATGCCGCGCCCGAACCGAAGTCCAGCAAGAAGCACAAGAAGTGAACAACTGTGACCTTTCCACAAAGAATGAAGGGCGCCCCGCAAAAGCGGGGCGCTTTTTTTATCTATTCTGTCCAATTCTATCACTGTACCCTGATAGTGTGTTATCCAAATATGGTGATAACGCACAACAAAGAAAACTTTTTCCGGCAAAAAACTATTGATTTTGCACAAAAATGTGCTATACTGTTTCCAGAACGATCCTGTGGGACTTTTCCACAGGCGGAGCGCCATCCACGCACGGGCATGCGCGGAAAGTAAGGGGAACGCTTCGACACGTTTCTTGCACTTGGGCGGTTCGGGCGACCGGACACGCCGACCGGGTCACACCGGAACTTTGAGAAAAGAGAGGACACTACCATGATCATGAATCCTACCGCGATCAAGCATGTCGTCGTCGATGGCCACAGCCTGACGCTCGAATCCTTCGTCGCCATCGCTCGCTACAATGCGACCGTCGAGCTGGCTCCCTCCGCTCTGGAAGCCATGAAGAAGTCCCGCGCCCTGGCCGAGAAGATCGCCGCTGAGGGCCGCGTCGCTTACGGCATCACCACGGGCTTCGGCGAGTTCCAGAAGGTCGCCGTCCCCAAGGAGATGAGCAATCAGCTCTCCACCAACCTGATCCTCAGCCATTGCACCGCCGCCGGCGAGCCGTATGCTGACGAGATCGTCCGCGGCATGATGCTGCTGCGTGCCAACGCTCTGTGCGGCGGCGTGAGCGGCGTTCGTCCCATCCTCGTCGAGATGCTGCTCGAGATGCTCAACAAGGGCGTGACCCCCGTCGTCCCGCAGAAGGGCTCTCTCGGCTCCTCCGGCGACCTGGCTCCTCTCGCTCACATGACGCTCCCCATGCTCGGCAAGGGCGAGGCCATGTACGAGGGCGTGAAGATGCCCGGTGCTGAGGCCATGGCCAAGGCCGGCATCAAGACGCTCGACACCCTGGTCTCCAAGGAAGGCCTCGGCATGACGAACGGCACCTGCGCGATGACCTCCGTCGGTGCTCTCGCGCTGTACGACACCATCTGCGCCGCCCAGCTCGGCGACGTGATCGCGTCCATGTCCTTCGAGGGCCTGACCGGCCTGCGCAACGCCTTCGACCCCCGCATCCATCAGGTGCGCGGCCAGAAGGGCCAGATGCTCGTCGCCGCGAACATGCGTAAGCTGCTCGACGGCTCCGAGATCCTCGACAACTGCCAGAAGGACCGCGTTCAGGACGCTTACGCCCTGCGCTGCATCCCGCAGCTCCACGGCGCCTGCCGTGACGCGCTCGATTACGTCCGCGAGAAGGTCGAGATCGAGCTCAACGCCGTCACCGATAACCCGCTGATGTTCCTCGAGGACGAGGCCGTCATCTCCGGCGGTAACTTCCATGGCGAGCCCATGGCCCTGCCGTTCGACTTCCTCGGTATCGCCGCGAGCGAGCTGGCCGACGCTTCCGAGCGCCGCACCGAGCGTATGGTCAACCCCGCACTCTCCAACGGCCTGACCGCGTTCCTGACCACCCAGGCCGGCGTCAACTCCGGCTTCATGATCGTTCAGTACGCTGCCGCTTCCATGGTCAGCGAGAACAAGATCTACGCCCACCCCGCTTCCGTCGACTCCATCCCCTCCTCCGCCAACCAGGAGGACATCGTCTCCATGGGTACCACCGCTGCCCGTAAGGCCAAGATGATCCTGCAGAACACGCAGGACGTCCTCGCTGACGAGCTGATGACCGCCTGCCAGGCCATCGACATCCGCCGCCGCCTGAACACCCACGGCCAGGGCATGACCCCGCTGCATGAGGCTCTCTATCAGCACGTGCGCGAGAAGGTCGCTTTCTATGAGATCGACCGTGAGATCTGGCCCGACATCCGTGCGGTGGAAGCGATGATCCGCTCCGGCGAGCTGCTGGATATCGTCAAGGAGTATATCCCCGACTTTGAGTAAGTCAAAATTGCGTCTACGACGCAATTTTGAGACCTTTCATTTGGGCCATCGGTCCAAATGAAATAGGGGCTTCAAATATTTTCGCTCACCGCGAAAATATTTGTAAGGTGTCCCTGCGGACGCACATGTCGTCCTCCGGGACAATCCAAATTGTTTGCGGCGTGCGCGGCCGCAAATGTGATGCGTCTCAAAAATGGTTATTGCTACCGATTTGAGGACAATAATGCTGAAAGATTTGTGTTTTGACACGAATTGACAGGATGTAAAAGAAGGTGTAAAGTTATTTCGGCTTTACACCTTCTTTTTTTAGGAGGAACTTACTATGGAACTGAACATTTTACGGGCGGACCCGGCGGGGAACATTACGGTGTTCGTGCTCGATCCGGTCGAAAAGGCACAGCGCGCGGCCATCGCGGAGAAGATCATGGCGATCCCCGCACTCAAGGCCGAGCAGGTCGGCTACGCCTGCGCCGCCGAGGACGACGTCGACGGCCACATGGAGATGATGGGCGGCGAATTCTGCGGCAACGCGACGCGCGCCTACGGCATGTATATTGCCCAGCAAAAGGGCGGCCTTTCCTCGGTCAGGCTGCGCGTGAGCGGCTGCGACCATGCCGTCACCGCGCAGGTCGATCTGAAATCCGGCACGGCGCGCGCTGAAATGCCCTGTCCGCGCAGCGTGAAGCGTGTCACGGTGAATGGTCACGAGGGCACGCTCGTCGACTTAACAGGCATCGCCCACTTCGTCGTTGAGGGCGTGGAGCCGAGCGAAGGGTTCTTCCGCGCGGCGGAGTCGATCTTTTCCGGAATTGCAGGGCTTGACGCCTGCGGCGTCATTTTCCTCGATGCGGAAAAGCGCAGCATGATCCCGCTCGTCAAGGTCATCGAGACAGGCTCCCTCGTCTGGGAGGGCAGCTGCGGCAGCGGCAGCGTCGCCTGCGCCGTCGCGCAGAGCGAACGCATGGAAAACGGCGGTTTTTCGTGCGACTACCGGCAGCCCGCGGGCACAGTCCGCGCAAGCGTCGAGCGCCAAGGCGGAAACGTCATCGCCGCGAGCATCGGCGGCGAGGTCACGCTGGATGAGCCCATGCGCATCACGCTGTGACGCGGCAGAGTGAAATGAAAGCCGGGCGCTGGCAACTTTCGCTTTTCTCGTTTTGACCTTTGCCGCAAGCGTTGAAAATTCGTCCAAAAATCTCCCGTTTTTTCTTTTTAAGGCACGCGAACCAACGCTTAATTTTTTAAGGTTTTTGGAAAAAAGAGGCTTGCAAAACAGTTTACCTTTCTCTATCGTTCGGCTATAATTGATTTTGTCAATAAGAGACAATTCTCCGCTTTTAAATACATAATTATTTAGGAGGTATCCCCATGACCGACATTGAGATCGCCCAGGCACATGAAATGAAAAAAATCGTCGACGTCGCCGCCAAGGCCGGCATCGATGAAAAGCACCTCGAGCTCTACGGCAACTACAAGGCCAAGCTCGACTTAAGCGAGATCCGCAAGCTGCCCCGCAAGGCAAAGCTGATCCTCGTCACCGCCATCAGCCCCACCCCCGCGGGCGAGGGCAAGACCACCACGTCCGTCGGCCTTGCCGACGCGCTCAACAAGCTCGGCAAGAACACCATGGTCTGCCTGCGCGAGCCCTCTCTCGGCCCCGTGTTCGGCGTCAAGGGCGGCGCTGCCGGCGGCGGCTACGCTCAGGTCGTCCCCATGGAGGATATCAACCTGCACTTCACCGGCGACTTCCACGCCATCGGCGCTGCCAACAACCTGCTGGCCGCTCTTCTCGACAACCACATCCAGCAGGGCAACGTGCTCGGCATCGACCCCCGCAAGATCGTGTGGAAGCGCGCCGTCGATATGAACGACCGCCAGCTCCGCCACATCATCGACGGCCTTGGCGGCAAGGCCAGCGGCGTGCCCCGCGAGGACGGCTTTGAGATCACCGTCGCGAGCGAAGTCATGGCAGTTCTCTGCCTTGCGACCGGCCTCGCCGACCTCAAGGAGCGCCTCGGCAAGATGGTCGTCGCCTACACCTACGACGACAAGCCCGTCACCGCGCACGACCTGAAGGCTGAGGGCGCGATGGCCGCGCTCTTAAAGGATGCCATCAAGCCCAACATGGTCCAGACGCTCGAAGGCACTCCCGCGTTCATCCACGGCGGCCCGTTCGCAAACATCGCCCACGGCTGCAACTCCATCCAGGCTACTGAGACCGCGATGCGCCTGAGCGACTACACCGTCACGGAAGCCGGCTTCGCCGCCGACCTCGGCGCCGAGAAGTTCCTCGACATCAAGTGCCGCGCCGCAGGCTTCCACCCCGACGCTGTCGTCATCGTTGCGACCGTCCGCGCGCTCAAGTATCACGGCGGCGTGCCCAAGGCTGAGCTCAACAGCGAGAACCTTGAGGCGCTTGAAAAGGGCCTGCCCAACCTCCTCCAGCACGTCGACAACGTGAAGAACGTCTACGGTCTCCCCTGCGTCGTCGCCATCAACGCGTTCCCGACCGACACCAAGGCCGAGCTCGACCTCGTCGAGAGCAAGTGCCGCGAGCTGGGCGTCAACGTCCGCCTGAGCGAAGTGTGGGCCAAGGGCGGCGAAGGCGGCCTTGCGCTGGCTGAGGAAGTCGTGCGCCTGTGCGACGAGCCCAACCACTTCCAGTTCGTCTACGACGTCAACGACAGCATTGAGGACAAGCTCAACGCCATCGCTACCAAGGTCTATCACGCTGACGGCGTGGTCATCGCCGCTTCCGCCAAGAAGCAGCTTAAGCAGCTCACCGAGCTCGGCTTTGACAAGCTGCCCATCTGCATGGCCAAGACGCAGTTCTCCTTCTCCGATGACGCCAGCAAGCTCGGCGCGCCCCGCGGCTTCAAGATCACCGTCCGCGACCTCAAGGTCAACGCCGGTGCGGGCTTCCTGGTCGCCAAGACCGGCGACATCATGACGATGCCGGGCCTGCCCAAGGTCCCGTCCGCCGAGAAGATCGACGTCGACGAAAACGGCAAGATCACCGGCCTGTTTTAATTGTACAAGCTCAGGAACAGGTGGAGCGCGCCTCCGCCTGTTCCTGATGAATTTTTAATTTTAACCCAGGGAGGGCACTATGAAGATCGCAGATATGAAAGTAACCGAGCTCATCAACGAAGTCGGCGCGGGCACTCCCGCCCCCGGCGGCGGCGCGGTGGCAGGCCTTGCCGGCGGCGTCGGCGTGGCGCTGACGATGATGGTCAACGGCCTGACGCTCGACAAGAAGGGCTTTGAAAACGACCGCGAGCGCCTTTTGGACGCCATTGCCAAGGGCAATGAGCTCAAGGAGCGCTTCATCGACGTGATGAACCGCGACAGCGAAGTCTTCGATGTCCTGATCGAATCTCTGGCCCTCCCGAAGGACGACGATGAGCACAAGGCCATCCGCCGCGGCGCGGTGCAGGCGAGCTTCCGCAACTGCACGCTGGTGCCGCTGACAATGATGGAAATTTGCTCCGAGGCCATCGACCTGTGCGCCGGTCTCGTCGGCACGACGAACCCGAACGTCGTCAGCGACCTCGGTATTGCCGCGCTCACACTCAAAACCGCGATGGAGAGCGCATGGCTCAACGTGCTCATTAACCTCTCGTCCTTAAAGGACAAGGCCTTCCGCGACGAGTGCTGCCAGAAGGGCGAGGCGCTGCTCGCGCACGCTGTACCCATCGCCCAGGAGAGCTATGAAAAGGTGATCAAGGTCATCACCGAAAAGTAAGCGCTCCGCCTTTTCGTCTTTCGTCATTCCACGCCGTCCGCCGCGTCAAGCACGCGCCGCGGACGGCGCGCTTTTTTCTTTCCTGAATTTTTGCAATTTACAGTAGCATTTTGCGGATTTTGTGGTACAATACCATCGGTTCATATTTTGATTGATTCAAATACTGCACGAAAGAGGCTTTTTTCATGGATTTTGTTGCAAACGGCTCCAAAAACGTTGAAATTGAGACGTCCACGGGCGTCTATCTGCGCCACGCCATCCAGACGCACTTTGTCGAGATCGGCGAGGATTACATCGAACTCGTCAACCGCTACGTCAAGCCCCTCTACGAGGAGGGCGACCTGCTGAGCATCAGCGAAAAGATCATCGCCCTGTGCCAGAAGCGCGTGGTCTACCGCAAGGATATGAAAATTTCGTGGCTGGCGAAATTCCTCAGCCGCTTTGCCATCCAGCACAACAGCGCCGGCATCGGCGTGGGCGAGGTGTGCAAGATGCAGTTCGCCATCGACGAGTGCGGCGCGTGGAAGGTCCTCTGGGCCGCGATCTGCGCGGGCTTTGGCAAGCTCGTCGGCAAGCACGGCATCTTCTACGATATGGTCGGCATGGAGGTCACAGGCCTCGACGGCTTCTACCCCGACGTGTTCCCCGTCTACGGCGACTACGGCATCCGTATTCCGGAAAATCCCTCGGGCGTGTGCAACGAGATCTATGAGAAGACCGGCGTGCGCGCGATGATCGTCGACGCAAACGACTTCACGCGCGACATCCTCGGCAAGGCCGACAACGTGACCCTCACCGACGAGCAGCTGTGTGAGATCATCCGCGATAACCCCGCGGGTCAGGATGACCAGTGCACGCCGTTTATTCTGATCAGGAAAAAACAGTAATTTCCCCCTGCGGGGGAAGCGTGTTGTTTCCCTGCTGGCAGGGGAACGGATAAGGGAGGGATATCTCTTTTTCGAAAAGAGATATCCCTCCCTTGCACCCTCCCAGAGAAAATTCACATTGTAAGCGAGCAGTTCGAAGAGGTGCGGCGCTTGCCGAATCGACTGCCTGCGCGCGGCGTTGCCGCGTTTGCCTCTGCTATACGATTTGGCCTACTCCTATTATCCGCTGCCGCTCTGCTGATCTTGTAGGAGTGCAGACTAATATCCGTCTACCGCGGCACTCCTCAATGCGGCGAGCGAAGCAATGCCGCATTCCGCAAGCAGTCTGCCGCCAAGTAATCGTCACTCGCGCCTCACGATAGTAAGGCGCGGTTGCAAGTGGTAGCGAACAGTAGGGGTTCATGGCGAAGCCATGTACACCGCACCTGATTCCGCAGGCTGAGCAGTTCTTCGAGATTGAGACTGCCAATGTCGGGGGTCGAGGGGCCCTCCCCTCGCGTTCTCTTGGGGGTCCAAGGGGGCCATTCTCTCACGTGAGAGAATGGCCCCCTTATTCCGTGCAGCGCCAAAGGCGCTGCCTTCCCCCCGCCCCCCTGCACAGTGCAGGGACAAAAGCAGCGCTGTCGCGCTGCATCCCCCTCGCACCCGTGCGAGAACATGGCACTATGTACTATTTCTTTTTAGGATAAGGAGCCCGCTCCTCCGTGAGCCCCACAAGATAATCCACGCTCGTGTGGTAAAACCGTGCGAGCCTGATGAGCACGTCGCTCGGGACGTCGCGCTTGCCGGTCTCGTAGTTGGAATAGCAGACCTGCGAGCAGCTCAGATAGTCCGCCAAGCTCTTTTGCGTCAGGTCGCTGTCCTCTCTCAAGTCTCGAATGCGTCGATACATTTTGCTTCACTCCATCCAGAATTCGTGTTTAGATTCTGTAAAGAAGTATACGTAAAACAAAATGTTATATTGTGCTATATAACAAAACGTTATATAATTTTCTAAGGGTGGTTCTATGACGGACTACAAGGCAATATATCTGCTCCTCTTCAACGCGATCACAGACGCGCTGGAGAAAATGGATGAGCAGAACTATGGTGAGGCCAGCGCGCTGCTGATCGCCGCGCAGCAGAAGGCCGAAGAGCTCTACATGGACTCGGACGGCGAATAACACTTGAACAACGTAAAAACGGAGAGGCAATGCCTCTCCGTTTTCTCGTTCTGCTGTTTTTACCGGTCGAGCCCCGTATCGAGCCAACCGGGCTTTTCCTGCTCGACGGGCGGCTCTGTCATCGTGCCGGGGTCGGTCACGCCGGGGTCAGTTGTGGTGCCCGGGTCAGTCGTGGTACCGGGGTCGACGGGCGTTGTCGGGTCCGTCGGCGTGGTCGTGCCGGGATCGACGGGCGTGATGGGGTCCGTCGGCGTGACCGCCGCGGACTTGCCGACGAGCACGATGCGGTTGCGCGCCTTATAATTGCTGCTCGCCTCGAACGTGGACGAAATGAGCTTGCCGTCACCGGAGTAGACGTTGCGGTACGTCTTGACCTTGTAGCCGGTGTAGGCGGTCTGCTCGACTTTGCGCTCGCCGGGGGCGAGCTCGTCGGTCTCAACGATCTCCTCCGTGAACGGGATGGTTTCAAGCACTTCGGTCTTGATCTTCACATAGGTATCGTCCACCTTGGTGCCGAGGAGGGACACCTTCAGGTAGTTCTTGCCGCCGCTCGCATAGTACTCGGCGACGACCTTGATGGGATACATCGTGTTGTTGCGGAACTCGAACTCGGGCCCGCCCTGCGCGACCGTCGCGTCGAGGCCGAGGCCGATGTAGTCGGACGCAAAGCCGTGGTTCGTGCGCTGCACGATCTCAAGGTTGGCGTAGAGCGCCGCGGCGTAGAGCGTGGAGCTCGCCTGACACGCGCCGCCGCCGACCATATCGACGGTCTTGCCCTGCAAGTAACCGGGCGCGGCGCTGTAGCCGTTCGCCGCGGTAAAGGGCGTGACGAGCGGGCCGTATTTCATCGTTTCGCCGGAGTTCAATATGTAGCCGGTGATGCGCGAGGCCGTCAGCTTGACGTTCGCGCGGCGGCCGGACGCGCCGCCGACCTTCGTGGTGTAGGTGCTCAGCACATCGCGGAACAGGACCTTTTGGAGCTGCTCTGCCGTGACGTCCGGCGTCTCGACCGTGGCGTTCGGCAGATCGACCGTCTCCCCCGCCGCCGCGGCGTTGTAGGCGGATTCAAGGTCAGAAAGCGTAAATTCCACGCCCGCGTGGCCTGGCGTGACCGCGCCGGTCTCCTTGTCGTAGGCCGCGTTGACCTTCTGACCGATGATGGCCTCGCGCTGCGCGCTCAGGTCGACCTCCTGTGCAGGGATGACATCGTAGACGCCGCCCTCGCTCGCAGGCTCAAGCACGATCTCGGACGGGTCGCCGCCGCTCAAATACGCGCCGTTTAAGTATACGCCGATCTGGTCTTTTGCGGTATCAGTCGTCGCGCGGCCGTCCTGCGGCTTCGTCACGCTGACCTTGCCATCCTCTGTCACGTTGATGGCAAACTCCACGGGGTCGCAGTTGATGCTGTCGCACACCGTGTCGACAAGATTCTCCATCAAATCGGGCGAGTAGGCCGCGTCGACCACCTGCGCCGCATCCTGCGGCTTGAAGAGTGCGCGCAGATACTTCGCGCCCGCGGTCAGAAAGCTGTCATTGCAGCCGTAGACGTTGTAGATATGCTTGGCAAGTCCGTCGAAGTCGACATACTCCGGCATCTCGTCGAGCGAAACATGCGCGACCTCCGTGCCGTCGGGCAGGACAAAGTCGACATCTGTGCCCTTCGCCTGCGCGACGCTCGCTTTGAGCTGCTCGGCGACCTGCTGCTCGGTCATCCCGCCGTAGTTGGTATCGCCCATCATCACGTTGGGATAAATTTTATGGCTGGCCGACGCCCACGCGCCAAGGCCCAAGTACGCCACCACGAGCACACCTGCGACAATGCCGACGACCTTGCCGGTCTTTCCCGATGTTTCACGTGGAACGCGCGGCGGCTTTTCCGCGCGGGGCTCCTTGGCCGCCTTTGCGGCCTTTTCCGGCTGCATCAGGCGTTTGCCGCCCTTTCTTCTCTTCTTTTCCTCAAAGGCGCCGTTCATTTCATCCATGCTGGCTCCTCCTGTTTCTTCCGATCTTCCGGACAGGGACTTCCCTGCCAGTCGTTTCAGTATACCACAGTTTGTGAGAAAAAGAATCACAATTTGGTGACAATTTTGCAGGATTATCCGGCCTCTTTTGCACGTTTCGGGATGCGGATGGTCAAAAGGATGCCATCGTCCGTGTCCTCGCGCTGCATGTCGGCCTCGACGCCCGCGCGCTGCATCAGCCCGAGCGAGTGGCGGATGGTGTTCAAAAAGATGCGCACATCCTTGACGATGTAGGTCGGCAGGCGCGGCGGGGGCGTTTTCTGCTTGAGCTTCAAAAGCTCTTCGATATACGCCTCGCTCTGCGCGACGTTGTAACCGCGTGCGGCGATAACCTGCAAGGCTTTGAGGCGGTCTTCCTCGTCCGTCAGGCGCAGCAGCGCCCGTGCGTGCCGCTCGGAGAGGTCATGCTCGCGCAGAAGGCGCACACAGTCGGGCGACAGGCGCAGCAGCCGCAGCTTGTTGGCAATAGCGGACTGGGATTTCCCCAGCCTTTCCGCCGCTTGCTCCTGCGAGAGGCCGTAGGTCGCGATCAGCCGCGCGATGGCCGCAGCCTCCTCCAAGTAGTGCAAATCGCGGCGCTGGAGGTTTTCGATCAGCGCGAGCAGCGCGCTCTCCTCCTCGCTCGAGCGCGCGAGCAGGCACGGCACCTCGCGCAGCCCCGCGAGCTTTGCCGCGCGCAGCCGTCTCTCTCCCGCGATGAGCTCGTAGCCCTCGTCCGTGCGGCGGACGGTCAGCGGCTGAAGGATGCCATAGCGGCGGATGCTGTCGCTCAGCGAGCGCAGCGAGGCCTCGTCAAACTCGATGCGCGGCTGGTTGGGGTTCGGGCGCAGCGCGCCGATGGGCAGATCGAGCACGCGGCGCGGGAGCAGCGGCTTTCTTGCGGACATTTCCATGGATTTCCCCTCCTTTTTCTCCACTTTTAGCACAAAAAGTGTGCAAAAGTAGGCGAAAATCGGCGGAGAGATCAAAAAATTCGCACCTTGCGGTGCGAATTTTCGTTTTCTCATTTATTTCCCGTCGTGCTTGACGTGAATGCGGCTGATCGCGCGGGCGATGCGGGCATTGGCAATGGCCTGCTCCTGCGCGCTGCGCTTCGCCTTGAGCTCGGCGCGCGCCTCGGCGGCCATTTCCTCGGCGCGGTGGAGGTCGATCTCCCCCGGCCGCTCGATCGTGTCCACCAGCACGAGCGCCTCGCCGTGCTCCATCTTGAGCACGCCCTCGGACACAGCGGCGATCTGCTCGACGCCATCGGCGTCCCGCAGCGTCAGCTTGCCGGGGACGATGGCGAGCACGATATCCTCGTGCTGCGCCATCAGGCCGTATATGCCGTCGATGCTCGGCACGGTGAGCGATGTGCACGCCCCGTCAAAAAACGTGCGCTCGGGCGCGAGGACGCGGAGAGGAAAGGTCTTCATCACGCTTCCCCGCTTTCCATCTTCTTCGCCTTGGCGAGCGCGTCGTCAAGCGTGCCGACGTTGTAGAACGCCATCTCGGGATAGCCGTCCATCTCGCCGGAGAGAATGGCTTCAAAGCCGCGGAGTGTCTCCTCAAGCGGCACATAGACGCCCGGAAGGCCCGTGAACTTTTCGGCCACGAACGTCGGCTGGGCCAAAAAGCGCTGGATCTTTCTCGCGCGGTTGACCGTCACCTTGTCCGTGTCGCTCAGCTCCTCCATGCCGAGGATGGCGATGATATCCTGCAATTCGCGGTATTTCTGCAAGGTCGCCTGCACGCTGCGCGCGATGCGGTAGTGCCGCTCGCCCACGATATCCTCTTCCAGAATGCGGGAGGACGATTCGAGCGGGTCGACCGCGGGATATAAGCCCTGTTCGGCGATCTTACGGCTCAAAACCGTCGTCGCGTCGAGGTGGGTGAACGTCGTCGCCGGGGCAGGGTCGGTCAGATCGTCCGCGGGAACGTAGACCGCCTGCACGGACGTGATCGAGCCGCTCTTGGTCGAGGTGATGCGCTCCTGCAGCTCGCCCATTTCGTTGGCGAGCGTCGGCTGATAGCCGACGGCGGAGGGCATGCGGCCGAGCAGGGTCGAGACCTCGCTGCCCGCCTGCACAAAGCGGAAAATATTGTCGATGAACAGCAGCACGTCGCGCTGCTCCTCGTCGCGGAAGTATTCGGCCATCGTAAGGCCTGTCAGCGCCACGCGCATACGAACGCCGGGCGCTTCGTTCATCTGGCCGAAGACGAGCGCGGTCTTGTCGATAACGCCGCTCTCGTGCATCTCGTTCCAGAGGTCGTTGCCCTCGCGGCTGCGCTCGCCTACGCCGGTGAAGATCGAATAGCCGCCGTGCTCGACGGCGATGTTGTGGATAAGCTCCTGAATGAGCACCGTTTTGCCGACGCCCGCACCGCCGAACAGGCCGATCTTGCCGCCGCGCGGATAGGGCTCCAAAAGGTCGATGACCTTGATGCCGGTCTCCAAGATCTCAACGCTCGGGCTCTGCTCGTCGAAGGCGGGGGGCTTTCTGTGGATGCTGCGGCGCGGCTCCGCGCCGCCGATCGGTGCGCCGCCGTCGATGGTATCGCCAAAGACGTTGAAAAGCCGTCCGAGCGTCGCCTTGCCGACGGGCACGCGAAGGCCGCTGCCTTCGCCCGTGACGGTCATGCCGCGGCTGAGGCCCTCGCTGCCGGAGAGCATGATGCAGCGCACCGTTTCGGCGCTCAAATGCTGCTCCACCTCCATCACAAGGCGCTTGCCGTTCAGCTCGACGGACAGCGCCTCGCGGATGCGCGGCAGCTCGCCGTGCGGGAAGCGCACGTCCACCACGCTGCCCGATACCTGAATGATCTTACCTGTGCGCATGCTGCGCCTCCTTCTTCATGTGGTTCTTCTTGCTGCGCGCGCCGGCGGAGACCTCCGTGATCTCGCTCGTGATGGCGCCCTGCCGCTCGTGGTTGTACTCGAGCTGCAGCTCGCGCAGCATATCGTCCTCGTTCTGGTTGGCCGAGTCCATGGCAGAGGCGCGCGCGTTCTGCTCGGCGCAAAAGCTGTCGACCATCGCCGAGTACAAAAAGCCCGTGATGTACGCCGGCACGACCCTGGCGAGCACCTCCTCTGCCGAGGGCTCAAAGCGGATGGGCTTTTCCTCCGTCTCCTCTTTGGCAAAGTGCTCATCCTCCAGCGGCAGCAGGCGCACGGTGCGCACGTCCATGTCCACGCCGTTGCCAAGGTCGGTGTAGATGATAAAGAGCTTGGAGATCTCGCCCCGGTCGAAGAGATCCAAAAGCTTCGCCGTGATCTCTCGCGCGCGGCGGAGCGTGGGGCTCTGCGCATCGTAGAGGAAGCTCTTTTCCACCGGCACGCCGTGGCCGGAGAAGAAGTGCCGCCCGTTGCCGCCCACCACAAAAAGGCGGCTGTCGGGGTGCTTTTCAAGGCGCTTCATCGTCTCCTGAATAACATTCTGGTTGTAGGCGCCCGCGAGGCCGCGGTCCGCCGTCACCACAAGATAGGCGTATGTTCCCGGCTGGGCCAGATCGTCCGCGTTGCCCCGGTAGAGGTACGGGCTCTCGATCTCGCCCGCGTGCTGGAAGATCTGCTCGATCTGCGTCGAGACCGCGTCGAAAAACGGGCGCGTCTTGGCAAGGTCTTCTTTCGCCCGCCGCATCTTGGTCGAGGCGATGAGGTACATCGCGTTCGTCACCTTCTGCGTGCTCTGGATGCTCGCGATGTGCTCGCGGATCTCCTTCATGCTCGCCATGTACCTGTCACCTCACTTTTTATTTGGAAAAATAGTTTTGCACAAATTCCTTTGCGATCTCGATGATCTGCGACTGCTGATCGTCGCTGAGCTGGCCGGTCTGCTCGATGGCATTGCACAGCGCGCCCTGCGTCTCGCCAAAGTGCTGCAAGAGCGCGGGGATAAACGCGTCAAGCTGCTCCGGCACGATCTCTTGAAAAACATGGTTCAGCCCCGCGACGAGCAGGATGACCTGCTCATACTGCTTGTAGGGGTGGAACTGCTTCTGCCGCAGCATGCGCATCAAGCCCTGACCGTAGGATAAAAGCTTTGCCGTCGACTCGTCGAGGTCGCTTGCAAACTGCGTGAACGACTCCATCTCGCGGTACTGCGAAAGGTCGAGGCGGATGGTCTTGGCTGCCTTTTTCATCGCCTTGGTCTGCGCGTCGCCGCCCACGCGGGACACGGACAGGCCCACATTCACTGCCGGACGCTGGCCGGAGAAGAACAGGCGCGTTTCCAGAATGAGCTGACCGTCGGTGATCGAAATGACGTTCGTCGGGATATAGGCCGACACGTCGCCGGACTGTGTCTCGATGATCGGCAGCGCCGTGATGCTGCCGCCGCCCTTCTCCTCGCTCAGATGCGCCGCGCGCTCGAGCAGGCGGGAGTGCAGATAGAACACGTCGCCCGGATACGCCTCGCGGCCCGGGGAGCGCTCCAAAAGAAGGCTCATCGCGCGGTACGCGATGGCGTGCTTGGAAAGATCGTCGTAGACGATCAGCACGTCGCGGCCCTTATTCATAAAGTATTCGCCCATGGCGCAGCCCGCGTAGGGCGCAATGTACTGTAACGGCGCGGGATCGCTCGCCGTGGCGTTGACGATGATCGTATAATCCATCGCGCCGTGCGTTTCCAGCGTCTTCTTGAGCTGGGCGACGGAGCTCGCCTTCTGTCCGATGGCGACATAGATGCAGATGACATCCTTGCCCTTCTGGTTGACGATGGTGTCGAGGGCGATAGCGGTCTTGCCGGTCTGGCGGTCGCCGATGATGAGCTCGCGCTGGCCGCGGCCGATGGGGAACATCGAGTCGACGGTCAGAATGCCCGTCTCAAGCGGCGTGTCGACGCTCTGGCGGTCGATGATACCGGGAGCGGGACTCTCCACTGCGCGGTAGCCGTCGGCGCGGATGTCTCCCCCGCCGTCGATGGGCACGCCGAGCGCGTTGACCACGCGGCCGAGGAATCCCTCGCCCACGGGAACGCCCGCCGTGCGTCCGGTGCGGCGGACCGTGCTGCCTGCGCAGACGCTCGCGTCGTCGTCAAAGAGGATGCAGCCGACGCTGTCCTCGGATAAGTCCTGCACCATGCCGCGCACGCCGCCGTCGAAAAGCAGCACCTCGCCATAGGCGGCGCCCTCCAGCCCGTCCACGCGGGCAATGCCGTCGCCGACGGTCAGAACGGTGCCGACCTCCTGTGCCATGGCCTGCGGCGTCCACGAGAGCACCGTCTCCTTCAGCAGCGGGATGACGTCGCCCTGCGTGGCGGCGAGCTTTTCGAGCGCGTCCTTGAACTGGCTCAGGCGTCCGCCCGCGCTCCAGTCGTAGACCTCCGCGCCCACCTCGAGGCGGAAACCGTCGGGGTAGTCATCACTCTTTTGCCAGGTAAGCGTCGTGCCCTCGCCGTACTTTTCGGCGAGGAAGGCCAGAAATCGCTTCTCCTGCTCCTGCGACGGACGCACGGCAGAGAGCAGTACGGCCTCTAAATGCTCCGTGCGCTCAGCCATTGTCCTTGCGCTCCTCCGCCGTGTCCAGGAACTTGTCGTAAGCGTCCGACGTGCTGGAGAGCACCAGCTTTTCCGCCGCGGCGCTCATCAGCTCGGAAATTTCGCCCTTGGCCTGCTCCATCACGCGCTCATGCTCGCGCGCGGCATCTTCCCGCGCCTTGCGCACGATCTCGCCCGCCTGCTGCTCGGCCTGCGCGCGGCGCTCGTCCACCGCGTGCTGCAAGGCTTCGTTCGCCTCGCGCTGGCGGCGTGCGATCTCCTCGTCGGCGCTCTTGAGCTGCGCTTCATAGCCGGCCTTCGTCTTCTCGGCCTCGGCAAGTACGGCCTTGGCGTCCTCGTCCATCTTCTCATAGTGCGCCTTGCGGCTGTCCATAAAGCTCTTCACAGGCTTGTAGAGCAGAAAATACATCGCGCCGAACAGGATGACAAAGTTCAGCGCATGCAGCAGGATCTGCTGCAAATTGATATTAAGCGGCATTCAAAGCCCCTCCTTTTTGGGAGTGTTCTTCATCAAAGGACGAAGATAATGAGGATCGCCACGATCAGGGCGTAAATGATGACCGTCTCGATAAACACAAGGCCCATCATCATCGTGGTTCTGATCTGACTTGTGGCCTCGGGCTGGCGGGCCATGGCCTCGCTCGACTTGCCGACCGCAATGCCCATCGCCAGCGCGCCGCCAAGGCACGCAATGCCGATCATCACGCCCGAGCCCATCGCCTTGGCGGAGGTCACGTCGTTGTCGTTGCTGCCGGCCGTGACGCTCACGGTCTCAGTCACGTTGCTGTCGCTCCCGCTTTCGTTTGCGGCGAGGGCGGGAATGGTGCAGAGCATCAGCGCGCACAGCAGCATCATCAGCGCTGCGAATTTCTTCATCGTTTTCATGGCAAATTTACCTCTTTCTTCAGGCAGCCGTTTCGCTGCGGGATTCTTTCATCTTTTTTGCCTTGGGCTTTTTCTCGTGCTTTTCGGTCGATTCGCCGTAGAACGTCGAAACCAGCATCGTTAAAACATACGCCTGGATCAGCGCGTGCAGCAGCGTGAACATCACGCCCACGATGACCGGCAGCACATAGGAAAGCGCCGCGTAGTAATACACAAGCTCCGTCACGAGCGCGCCGGAAAGCAGCGCGCCGAAGAGTCGAAAGCTCATCGAGATCGGCAGCGAGAAATCCTTGAGCGCGTGCAGAAATCCGCCCACGCCCGCGGCGATCAGTCCGCCGAAGAGGATCACGCCGTAGCTCATCACGCCCAGCGCGATCGCCCCGTTGATATCGGACAGCGGCGCGGGCAGGCTGACGGCGTGGCCTGATGTGGTCACCACCTGAATGCCGAGCAGCTCAAAAAGCGTGCTGACAAAGATGTAAACACCGGCGGTGAAGATGTACGCCCGCAGGAATTTATTGCGGTGCGGGCTGCTGCCCTCAGCCAGGCCGTCGAACATGCCGACGATCTGCTCTAAAACGAGCTGGAACCTGCCGGGCACATATTTGAATTTTGGGATCACAAAAAGCCGGCACACAAGGGCGAATACTATTAAAATACCCGTCACGATGTAGGCGGAGATGAGCCCCGGGTTCACCTCGATCAGGCCAAACAGGCTCACCTTGTTCTGCTCGTGCAGCACCGCGTCACGCATGACCTCCTGGATCGGTTCGCTCTCGCCGCCTGACGGCGTGAGCAAACATCCGGCCAGCAGCGCCAGCACGATCACGGCGAACACGATCAGCTCGCGCGTTCGCTTTTTCTTATCCACGCGCCCTACCCCCTTTTGTTTCTATCATCCAATTTCTGCTTGGGATGCAGCACTTATTTATACCACCTGCACGCAGGAAATGCAAGTCTTCCTTCATGATTAACCGCCGCTTTACAGCATCTTTTCGTCTTCTTAACAGAGCCCTGACCCCTCCCCTTTTTCTTCAATAAATAGAGCGGCGGAAGGAGACAGTGCTGCCCCCTTCCGCCGCTCTATTCCACTTTTCTCGTTATCGTCACAATACGAAGATGATCAGGATGGCCACGATCAGCGCATAGATGATGACCGTCTCGATAAACACAAGACCCATCATCATCGACGTGCGGATCTGCCCCGCCGCCTCGGGCTGCTCGGCCATGTTGTTCGCCGCCTTTGCAACAGAATGCGCCATGCCCAGTGCGCCGCCAAAGCACGCCACACCGATAAGCGCCGCCACCGCCCAGATCTTGCGCACCTTGGTGGTGTTCTCCTCCGAGCGCGCGAGCTCTTCCTCGCTCAACGTCTGTGCGGCGGGCTCCGCGTACGCTGCGCCGCCCGCGGCGGCCAGCGCTGGAATCGTCAGCGCGCACAGCAGCGCCAGCACGGCGAACAGCGACCAAATTCGTTTCATCATTCGACTCCTTAACGCAAAAATGCAGTTTCTTTGCAAAATCTTTATAAAGACTATATACCACCCGTGTGCCGATGGCAAGTTTTTTTATAAAAAGCACAAAAAGCAGGATCCTCTCCCTTAATTTTTCGTTTTTTCTTTCTCTTGAGAGTAGCATTTTCTGCGCGTTTCTGCTATCGTGTAGAAAAACAAATCACGTTGAGAGGAAAATACTCATGTTCTGGGACAACGTCGCGGGGGTCTATGACCTCTTCGCCGACATCTTTAATAAAGAAACGCACAAGGCGCTCATTGCCGCCGTCAGTTCCCGCATCACGCCATACGACGCGGTGCTCGAATGCGCCTGCGGCACGGGCCTGCTCACCGGCGCCATCGCCGAGCGCTGCCGGACGCTTCTCGCGACAGACTTCTCCGCCAACATGCTCAAGCGGGCGAAGAAGAAATACGGCGCGCTGCCGAACGTCACGTTCCGCCAGGCCGACATCCTGCATTTAGACGAGCCGGACGGGCAGTTCGACGTGGTCATCGCCGCGAATGTCATCCACCTGCTCGACGAGCCGTACAAGGCCCTTGCCGAGCTCGACCGCGTCTGCCGCAGCGGCGGCACGATCATCGTCCCGACCTATATGAACCGCAGCGAGCAGGGCAAAACGAGCGGCTTTGCCTCGACCGTCGGCAAGGCGGGCGCGGACTTCAAGCGTCAGTTCACGTTCGACACGTATAAGCAGTTTATCGCCGCGGCGGGCTACGACGATGTCGACTACGCCTACTGTCCCGGCCGCGTGCCCTGCGCCGTCGCCGTGATCCACAAGCCGTAAAAAGCAAGAAAAAAGGCTCCGCAGAGTATTCTGCGGAGCCTTTTTTACATTTTGTATTCACTTTCTCTTCTGCCGGCGGATGTCTTCGCCGAAAAAGAGCAGCATTTGATACTCTCCCTGCAATCTTGACAGCACCGGCGCGCCGTAGCGCCGCCCGAGCTCGTCGGGGCTCAAGTTCGTGGAGATGACGGTCTTCTTCCCCGTGATGAGGCGCGTGTTGACGATCTGATACATCGCGCTGTGGACAAAGCTCGTCATCAGCTCGGTGCCGAGGTCGTCTAAAATCAGCAGGTCGCAGCCGAGCGCGCGGCTCACGGCGGTGTCGGCGTTCTCGCCGTCGTCGCGGCCGAACTTCTGCGCCTCGAAGCGGGCGAAGATGTGCCCCGCCGTGTCGTAGACCACGCTGTGGCCGCTCGCGCTCACGACGCGCGCGATGGACGCGGAGAGGAACGTTTTCCCCAGTCCCGTGCCTCCGGTCAGCAGCAGGTTGCCGCTCTTGGGCGAAAACTCGTGCGCGTAGTCCTGGCAGATGTCGTACACGCGCTCCATGTTCGTGCGCGGCGACACGCCGAGGTCCTCGTCCGGCACAGACGAATAGTAGTCGAAGTTGAAATTTTCGAAGCACTGCGAGCCGAGGTCCAAAAGGCCCGAGAGCTCCTTGTTCTGCTCCTTGGCGTAATAGCCGCGCAGGCACGAGCAGACCTCGCTGCCGAGAAAGCCCGTGTCGTTGCAGCGCGAGCACTTGGGCTTTTCCTCGAGATAGTCGCCCGGCAGTCCCAGGCGCGTCAGGAGAAGGCGCTTTTCCTGCTGCAAATTGAGATTCTCCTCCCGCAGCGCCTCGATCGCCGGGCGCGGGTCCGTCCCGCGGCGCAGGCCGGAGGCGATGATCTTCGCCATCGTGTGCGACAACTCGCGGTCGATCTCCTCAATGCGCGGGCACTTGGTATACACCGCGCGCTCACGCGCGCGAAAATTCTCCGCGCGGCGCTGCTTGTCCTCGTCGAAGCGCGCCAGCGCTTGGCGCATCAGCCGCCCATCGTAAGACATCCTTCTCCCCCGCTTTCGTTACTGATTCAAATATTCCTTCATCCAGGCGTTGCCGCCGTCGTTGGTGTTCTTCTTCGGCTTGCTCTGCTCCTTGACGTTCTCGGCCCTGACCTCGGCGAGCGTGTGCAGGCCCTTTTCGTGCCAGCGTTTCAAAATGCCGTTGCAGTACGGCCAGCGGAATTCGTGGCAGTGCAGGATCGTCCGGTCGTAAGCCTCAGCCACGGTCTCCGCCGGAAATCCCATCTCCGCCCACGCGGAGAGATACTTTTCCTCGCTCGGCGCGCTCGCGCGGCCCTGCATTTGCAGCGCCGCCATGTACTCGGGATATCTGCCGCGCAGGGCTTGCTCGCGCTTCATGTACTCGCTGGCCTTTTCGATGGAAAAGAGCTCCTTGCGCGCCCAGACGTAGCCCTCTTTTTCGATCTCGCGCATGTTGGGCAGCCGCCCCTCGCCGAACTGCTGCTCCTTTTTCGCGATGCAGTAGTTGACGAGCGTGTAGACCACGTCCGCGGGCAGACCCAGATTTTCGTACAGCCCTAACAGCTTCTTGACCGACGGGGTCGAGAGCGGGCCGAGCTTGTGCTCCACCTCGCGCAGAAGGCAGGCGAAGCGCCCGTCGCCCTCCAGCTTTCGCGCGATGTCTTCGCGCGTGTACTCGGGCGGCTCGCTGAGCTGCTGGGGCGGCGGAAGGGGCGCTTCCTCCTTCTTCTCCGGCGCGCCGACGAGCTTCATCTCGTAGAGCGCCTGCTCCGCCGCGCGAAGACGCGTTTCGTCCCACTTGAGCTCGCGCGCGAGCTTGCCGGAGTCCGCCGCGCCGCGCGCATGCAGGATGGCGAGGTACAGCAGCGCCGCGTCGCCGCTGCCACCCGCGATCAATCGCTTGACTGTCGCCGATGAGAGCGTGATGTTCTCCTCGGTGCTCAAATGCAGCACATAGCCTGCCATGTTCCCCGCCTCCTTTCGTCCATTTTCGATTCCATTATTCTACATGAAATTTTCCCGTTCGTAAACATGAAATTTTTTGCTTCCCCCTTTTCACATTTTCACTCCCGTGTTATACTGTTAGAGATTATATGGGTGGAATTTGCCCTTTTTTGTGCAACGCCGAAATAGAAAGGAGCACACAAATCATGGAAAACCGCATCACGATCTCCATCTGCGACGAGGAATACACCTTTGTCGCCGAGGAAGCCCCCTCCTATATGCAGAAGGTCGGCTCCTACGTCAACGACAAAATGAGCGAGCTGCTCGACGCTGCCAAGGTCGGCCGCACGGACGCCGCCGTGCTGACCGCCGTGAACATCACCGACGAGCTCTTCAAAGAGCGCGAGGCCGGCGACGCGCTGCGCCGTCAGGTCAAACAGTACCTTGACGAGGCGAGCCAGGCCAAAAATGAGGTCAGCGAACTCAAGCGCGAGATCTTCAAGCTCCAGCAGCAGAAAAAGTAAACCCTTGACGACGGAGCTGTTAGCGCCCGCGGGCGGGCAGGAGGCGCTTGTTGCCGCCGTGCAGAGCGGTGCGGACGCCGTGTATATGGGCTTTGGCGCGTTCAACGCGCGCCGCAGCGCGAGGAACTTCTCTGACGAGGAATTCCGCGCGGCGGTCTCTTATTGCCATTTGCGGGGCGTGAAGGTCTATCTGACGCTCAACACGCTCGTCACCGACCGCGAGCTCCCCGCGCTTGCAGAGACTGCGCGCACCGCGTCGGAGTGCGGCGTGGACGCGATCCTGGTGCAGGATTGGGGCGTTCTGGCGACGCTGCAAAAAATTATTCCCGACGTGCCGCTGCACGCCTCGACGCAGATGAGCCTGCACACGCTCTCGGGCGTTCAGGAAGCGGCAAGGCTCGGCATGACGCGCGCGGTGCTCGCGCGCGAGCTTTCGCGCGGGGAGATCGCCGAGATCTGCCAAAAAAGCCCCATCGAGATCGAAACGTTCGTCCACGGCGCGCTGTGCATGTGCTACAGCGGCCAGTGCGAGATGTCTGCCGTCATCGGGCGGCGCAGCGGCAACCGGGGCGCCTGCGCCCAGCCCTGCCGCCTGCCCTACGGCTTTTCCGGCAGGGCGGACGGCCATCCGCTGAGCTTGAAGGACGCGTGTCTTGCCCCCTTCGTGCCGGAGATGATGGATATGGGTGTCGCCTGCCTCAAGATCGAAGGGCGCATGAAGCGGCCGGAGTATGTCGCCGCCGTGACGGAAATTTACGCGCGTCTCCTGCGCGAGCACAGAGGGCCGACGAAGGACGAGCAGAAAAAGCTCGCCCTCGCCTTCTCGCGCGACGGCTTTACCGAGGGATACTATCGCGGCGTGCGCGGACGCGAGATGTTTGGCACGCGGCCCGAAAATGCAAGATGGCCCGAGGACTGGTTCAGCGAGATTCGCGCGCGCTATGAAAAGGAAAATCTGCGGCTCGTGCCGCTCACATTGGAATGCACCATCCGCGCCGGAGAGCCGATGCACCTGACAGCCGAGGACGCAGACGGCCATGCTGTGACCGTCACCGGCGCAGTGCCCGAGGCGGCGCGCAGCCGCGCCGTCACCGCGGAAGAGGTCGAAACGCGCCTCAGGAAAACCGGCGGCACGGTATTTTCGGCGGCGCAGTGCGCCGTCGCACTCGACGGCGGTCTCGCCGTCAGCGCAGGTGCGCTCAATGCCCTGCGCCGCGAAGCGCTTGCGCAGATGGAAGCGCAGCGCACCGCTGTGCCGAAACGTCGCGTATTCGACTTTGTTCCGCCAACAATCGTCAAAAACAGCGCGGACAAGCCGCTTTTGACCGTCTCCCTCCACAGGGCCGAGCAGCTGAGTGAGGAACTGATCGCACTCGCTCCCGCGCGGGTGTATGTGCCCGTCGAACTACTGGCGCAGCTTGACCTTTCGCCGTATCTCGGCAGAACGGAATTTTTCGCTGTCCTGCCGCGCATCTACCGCACGCAGGACGAGCCTATTTTGCGCGCGCTGCTCGAGGACGCCGCCAAAAAAGGCGTCACGGGCGTGTCGCTCGCCAACCTCGGCCACCTGCCGCTCGCGCGTGGACTTGATTGCAAGCTGCACGGCGGCTGGCCGCTGAACGTCTACAACTCCGCCGCGCTCGCTTTCTGGAAAGAACAGGGACTTTCGAGCGCGTGCGTCTCGTTCGAGCTGCGCGACGCGCAGATTCGTGACCTCAGCAAGTGTCTCCCGTGCGAGGCCATCGTCTACGGCCGCCTTCCCCTGATGCTCACGGAAAACTGCCTGAATGCGAACGCGTTCGGCTGTCGATACTTTACCGAGCGCCCCGCCTCCGTTCCCTGCGACGGCGCGTGCGCAAGCGCCCCCGAGCTCACCGACCGGCGCGGCGAGCACTTCCCCGTGCTGCGCGCGTGGGGCTGCCGCAGCGAGATCGAGAACGGAAAGATTCTTTATCTCGCGGACAAATCGAAGGACTGGCAGACGCTTGGTCTGCGCTTTGCTCAACTCCGTTTCACGACCGAGAGCGCCTCTGAATGCGTCCGCGTGCTGCGCGCGTATCAGGGCGAAACGGTCGAAGCGCCGGAGAATATCACCCGTGGTCTCTTCTATCGCGGCGCAGAATGAATTCCAAATTGTAATTTTTTATCTTGATTATACTTTTTATTATCAAACAGTGAGGCAATATCATGGCAATCGTTTTGGCATCCCAGTCCCCGCGCCGTCAGGAGCTGCTCGCCCGCATCGGCGTGGAGGACTTCAAAACGCTCTCGCTCGACATCGACGAGAGCTATCCGGAAGGTCTTTCTCCCGAGGACACGGTGCGCTACATTGCAAAGAAGAAGTGTGACGCTGCCGCCGCGCTCTGCGCGCCCGACGATCTCATCATCACGGCGGACACGATGGTCTTTTTGGGCAATGACCGCCTCGGCAAACCGCGCGACGAGGAGGACGCGCTGCGCATGCTGCGCGCGCTTTCCGGCCGCGCTCACACGGTCTGCACGGGCGTGAGCGTTCGCCGCGGCGCGCAGGAAGAGCGCTTCGCCGTGTCCACGCGCGTCTTTTTCCGCCCGATGACGGATGACGAGATCCGCGCCTACATCAAAACCGGCGAGCCGATGGACAAAGCCGGCGCCTACGGCGTGCAGAGCCGCGGCGCACTCTTTGTCGAGCGCATCGACGGCGACTTTTTCAACGTCATGGGACTTCCCGTTGAGCAGCTTGGCTTAGTGCTCGCGCGCTTTGGCGTCAAGCTCCTCTAACCTCTCCCCTGCCCTACGATGAAAGGAGGGTAAGCCTTGAAAGAATTTTTCCGTCAGCACGGGCTGCGCATTCTGGCCGTCGCCGCGGCGGTCGCCGTGGCATTGAGCCTTTTGACCTACTTTTCCTCGACGTCCTCGGTGCTTGAAAACATCGCGGGCGTGCTGACGTACCCGTTCCGCGCCGCCGCCACCGCCGTGAGCGACTGGGCGGCCGACAAGCGCCAGTATTACGAGGACACGACCACACTCAAGGAGGAAAATGCGGCGCTCAAAAAAGAGGTCGCGGACCTTCGCGCCCAGCAGCGTCAGGCGCAGGCCGACAGCGAGGAAAATAAGCTCCTGCGCGAGCTTTTGAAGCTCCAGCAGCAGCGGCGCGACTTCACGTTCGTCTCCACCGCCGTGCTCGCCCACAGCGAGAGCAGCTGGACGTCGTCGCTGTCTCTCAACCACGGCACCGATCAGGACATCGCCGTGGGCGACTGCGTCGTCAGCGCCGAGGGGTATCTCGTCGGCGTCATTTCCGAGGTCGGCCTCAACTGGTCGACGGTGCTGACCGTCATCGACACGGACACTGAGCTCGGCGCGCGCATCTTCCGCACCGGCGAGGTCGCCGTGGCGGAGGGCGACTTCTCCCTGATGGGTCAGGGCAAACTGAAGCTCTCGTACCTCACGTCGGACGACGAGGTGCTCATCGGCGACCAGATCGTCACGTCGGGCCTTGGCGGATATTACCCGAGCGGCCTTGTCATCGGCTCGGTCGAATCGCTCCAGACCGGCGACGACGGCCTTGCCCGCTACGCGGTCCTCACGCCCATGATGGACTTTGCCGCCCTGACCGAGGTGTTCGTCATCACGGACTACGACATTGTCGACTGAGGGAGGCGCGCATGAATCTCACCCAAACCACCGCGCTTAAGTGGACGTTTTACGCGCTCGCCGCCGCGGCGCTCTTTTTCCTGCGGCGGCTGCTTCTCGGGTCGATGACGTTTTTCGGCGTCATCCCCTTTCTGCCGCCCGTCATTTTGGCGGTCATGGCATCGTTCGAGCTGCCGCGCTCGTCCGTCATCGCGGGCATCGTCTTCGGCGCGCTGTGCGACCTTGTGCTCCCCGCGCCATTCGCGTGCTTGTACACGATCGCGTTCACGCTTGCGGCACTGCTCATCTCAACAGTTGTCAGTAATTTGTTGCAGCAGGGCTTTGCCCGCGCGCTGCTCTCGACCGTGCTGACATTTCTGCTCGTTGACCTCTTGCAGGCGTTCGCGCTGCTGCCGCGCAGCGGAGCTGACACCATCGTGCCGATGCTTTCGCTCTTCGCGCGCGAAACGGCGCTCTCGTGCCTGCTTCTTCTGCCGGTCTATCCGGCGCTGCGCGCCATCCGCCGCATCTTCCCCGACTGATTTTCCCCATTTTCCCCAAGCCTCAAGGAAAGGAGGCCGCTATGGATCCCAAACGCTTTACCCGCCGCCTGATCGCGCTCGGCGCGGCGATGTTTCTCTGCGCGCTCGTATTCGTCGTCACGCTCTTTGACGCACAGATCGTCAACGGCGACGATTACCTCGACAAGTCCATCCGCACGAACGCCAAGACCGAGACCGTCAAGGCCTCGCGCGGCATCCTCACCGACCGCAACGGCAAGGTGCTCGTGTCGAACCGCGCGGTCTACACGCTGAATTTTGATTCCTCGCTCGTCTCTTCCGACGAGCTCAACGACGCACTGCTGCGCGTCATCGAACTGATGAACGCGCAGGGCGTTGAAATTAAGGACACGCTTCCGCTCGCCAGGACCTCGCCCTACGCCTACGACACCGCGAACGGCAGCGCGAAAACGCTCGTCAAATACCTCGTCTCGCTCAAGTGGATCAATGAAAAGAACGTCGGCGACGACGGCCTCCCCACTACGCTGACAGGCTCTGCGCTGTATCTGAAGCTGCGCAGCGAGTACGGGATCGACGAAACGCTCCCGAATTCCACGGTGCGCACGCTCATCGGGCTGCGCTACTCCCTCGCCTCCGCCAAGATGAACGGCTCCACGACCTTCGAATTTGCGAGCGACGTGGATGTTTCGCTCATTTCCCTCATCAAGGATGGCAACTATGCCGGCGTGCAGGTGGATACCTCGTCCGTGCGCGTTTACGAGACCGACTACGCCGCCCACGTCCTCGGCTACACCGGCAGCATTCAGGACTGGGACGATTATAAGGATAAGGACGGCTACACGCTCGCGAGCACCGTCGGCATCTCCGGCGTGGAAAATGCGTTTGAAGACTATCTTCACGGCAACGCAGGCAAGCGCCTTGTGACCTTCGACAACGACTCCGGCAAGATCACCGGCGAGCTCTACTCCGTGGAGCCCAAGCCCGGCTCCACCGTGGCGCTGACGATCGACATCGACTTTCAGGCACAGGTGGAGGAGGCGCTCAAAAATACCGTCTCTTCCATGACAAAATCCGACGGCATCGACCGCGGCGCGGCCGTGGCCGTCGTGCAGGTCGGCACGGGCGACGTGCTGGCGCTCGCGTCGTATCCGACCTATTCCCTCTCGACGTTCCGTCAGGACCTTGCAGAGCTCTCCACCGACCCCTTGCAGCCGATGTGGAATCGCGCCACGCAGGGAAAATACGCCCCCGGCTCGACCTTAAAGCCCTTGACGGCCATCGCCGCGCTCGAATCCGGCGCGACGACCGTGCGCGAAAAGATCTACGACTCCGGCAAGTGGACGTACCCCGGCTACTCCGCGAGCTACACCTACTGCTGGAAGCGCAGCGGCCACGGCTCGCTCAACGTCCGCGGCGCGATCATGAATTCCTGCAACTATTTCTTCGCCGAAATGGGCTACCGCATGGGCATGGACACGCTGCGCGAGTATTACGCGAAATTCGGTCTCGGCGCGCCGACCGGTATTGAGATCGGCGACACCGCAGGCCGCCTTCCCTCGCAGAACGAGGGCGAGAACCTTGCCCCGTGGGCGGCGTTCGGTCAGGCGAATCAGGAATACTCCCCCCTCCAGCTCGCAAATTACATCGCGACGCTCTGCGGCGGGGGTGACCGCTACGCCACGCACCTTTTGAAAAACGTCCGCTCCAGCGGCTCCGGTGCGCTCGAATACGTTTACGACGCCGAGCCGGTCGAGACGATCGCCATGAGCAGCGAAAATCTCTCCGCCGTCCTCGCCGGTATGCACGACCTCGCGGCAGAGGGCGCGGTGTCGCAGTATTTCAAGGACTGTATCGTCGACGCCGCGGCCAAGACCGGTACGATCCAGACTGGCGACACGAAGAACAACAACGGCGCGTTCGTCTGCTTCGCCCCCTACGACGATCCGCAGATCGCCGTCGCCATCGTCATCGAAAAGGGCGGCTCCGGCGCAGCGTTGTCCTCCACCGCCGTGCAGGTGCTCAACGCTTACTTCTCCAACACGTCCGCGTCCTCCGCGATCACGGGCGAAAATACACTGCTGGGTTAAGCGCGCCGTTTCGGCGCGCTTTTGCCTGTTTCAGCCGCTTTATTTGGCAGAAAGGAATGTGTTATGTCAACTAAATGGTTTGATCCGCGCGATCTTCTCTTCAAATCTCCCTTTGGCGCGGTGCCCTGCGGCGCCGATGTCTCGTTCTGCTTTCGCCCCGAGCGCGGCGCGGCGGTCACGCGCTGTGAGCTGCTTGCTCACGGCGAGTTTGCCGACCAATGGACGACGGTGGAGCTTACTCCCGCGCAGGAGGACGGCCACGTCGTCTATCGCGGCATCTTCACCGCGCCGGATGACGTGGAGCTCGTCTGGTACCACTTCCGCCTCTCGTGGGTGGACGGCGGCACGAGTTGCTACGGCAAAAACGGCCTCTGCGCGTGGGACGCGGTCGAGCCCTGGCAGCTCACGGTCTACGACGACACACACAAAACGCCCGCGTGGTTCGGCCGCGGCGTGACGTATCAGATCTTCCCCGACCGCTTCCGCCGCGCTAAATCTCGTGATGTTGCAGGCCTTGTCGGCCCGCGCACGCTGCACGAAAATTGGGACGAGCTTCCCGAATACCGCCCGAACGCCGAGGGCGAGATCACGTGCAGCGACTTTTTCGGCGGTGACTTGCAGGGGATCACGGAAAAGCTCGACTACCTCGCCTCTCTCGGTGTGACGACACTCTACCTCTGCCCGATCTTCGAGGCCTCGACCAACCACCGCTACGACACGGCCTGTTATGAGCGCATTGACCCGCTGCTCGGCGATGAAGCGGACTTCCGTACGCTCTGCGCGGAGGCGAAAAAGCGCGGCATCTACGTGATGCTCGACGGCGTCTTCAACCACACGGGGCGAAAGAGCGTCTATTTCAACGCCGACGGCTTTTACGACGACCTCGGCGCGGCGCAGGGCGAGCAGTCGCCCTACTACCGCTGGTACAACTTCCACCCATTCCCCGACGAGTACGACGCCTGGTGGGGCATCAAGAACCTGCCCGCGGTCAATGAGCTGGAAAAGAGCTATGTTGACTACATTATTGAGGGCAACAACTCCATCATCAAGCGCTGGCTGCGCGCGGGCGCATCCGGCTGGCGGCTCGACGTCGCCGACGAGCTCCCCGACGAGTTCATTGCCAAAATTCGCGCGGCGATGAACGAGGAGAACCCCGACACTTATCTTCTCGGCGAGGTCTGGGAGGACGGCACGACGAAGATCGCCTACTCCCAGCGCCGCAAGTACCTTTTGGGCCGCGAGACGAACGGCCTGATGAACTACCCGTTCCGCACGGCGCTGATGGCCTATTTGCTCGGCGGTGGCGCGGAATACTTCCGCGACAGCATGGAGGAGCTGCGCGAAAACTATCCTGCGCCCGCGTTCTACGGCGCGATGAATTTCCTCTCGACCCACGACACACCAAGGCTTTTGACGATTCTGGGCCTCACCTCCCCCGCGCCGCAGACGCGCGACGAGCGCGCGGTCTATCAGCTCAGCGATTCCGACCTTGCGCGCGGCATGTCGCTCCTCAAGCTCGCGGCTCTGATCCTCTACACCTTCCCCGGCTCGCCGATGCTCTACTACGGCGACGAGGCCGGCATGCAGGGCTTTGAAGACCCGTTCAACCGCGGAACCTACCCGTGGGGACGCGAGAATGCCGAATTGGTGCAATACTTCCAACAGCTCGGCGCGCTGCGCAAATCGCACGAGGCGCTGCAAAGCGGCACGATCGTCTACCATGCCGCGCAGGGCCGCGCGCTGGCGTTCTCGCGCCGCACGGAGCACGACCACTGCCTCACGGCAGTCAATGCGGGCGACGAGCCCGTCACGCTCACCCTTCCGTGGGACGGCACGCTCGCCGAGGACGCCCTGTCCCATCAGGAGTTCTTCTGCGGCAACGGCCTGCTTCGCCTGACGCTCGAGCCCTACGGTACGATGCTGCTGACCCAGCCGCAGGAGTGATTTGTTTCACGTGAAACACCGATTTCAGGTCATGGTAAAGGTCAGCGCCTTTACCATGACCCTTTTCTGTCCTCAGCACTGCCCCAGCGGTGATACCCCATCACCGGCCCAAACAGGGGCAAATCGGGACGTAAAGGTCTGCGCCTTGTCATGTTTCACGTGAAACAAATTTGCAAAATTTGAGCTTCCCTGTTGAAATTGAGCCGTTTTGTGCTATACTGAACAAGAATGAAAATGGATCAATGCTTCTATGACTAAGGTGGGTGTTTTTTTGGCTAAAATCGTTGCAATCGTCAATCAAAAGGGCGGCGTCGGCAAAACGACGACCTGTGTCAACCTGACCTCCTCCCTCAAGGAGAAAGGCAATCGCGTCCTGCTGTGTGACTTTGACCCGCAGGCCAACTCCACCTCCGGCATGGGTGTGGACAAGGCGGCCTCGCGCGGCGTTTATGACGTGCTCATCAACGGTGCGGACGTCACGGCCAGCGTGGCGCACACGCGCTACGGCGATGTGCTCCCCTCCTCGAAAGCCTTGGCGGGCGCGGGTATTGAGATGATCGACCGCGAAAACCGCGAATTCCTGCTCAAGCAGGCTCTCGATATTCTCTCGCCCAATTACGACTTTATCCTCATCGACTGCCCGCCGTCGCTCGAACTCTTAACGGTCAACGCCCTCTGCGCCGCGAATTCCCTGATCGTTCCCGTGCAGGGCGAATATTTCGCGCTCGAAGGCCTGTCCGACCTGATGCACACGGTCCGCATGGTGCGCCGCAGCCTGAATCCCGGTCTGGAGCTCGAAGGCGTTCTGCTCACG
>OJKP01000308.1_pt1 | contig 37912 bp, 32 predicted proteins | sample 1596521 | NCBI WGS metagenome assembly OJKP01 (sample SAMEA4350130, study PRJEB24818) | metagenome | biome: human; feature: gut; material: faeces | place: Denmark | collected 2013-09
GTTACAAATAAAAAATAGTATGCCAAAGTCTTTATATAAAATAATTATCCCCAAACCTCCTTGGTAATTGGGTATTATTGTGATAGGCGACTCTCAATTTATTAATCTTTATTCTTGAGCTTTATTTTATTGTTCTTTGCTGATCGTTAATCCACTTGGTTATTGTCTCCAGCACTTCAGGTGCAATGGTTTCTTCTATTTGCTGATATTCCACAACGCTGCCAGTTGAGCAATGCTGGAACAGATGGTTTACACCATCAATCTTCTTTATGGTGTGCTTGCAGTTGGAGAGTCCAGTTTCAAGTATAGTTGTATTGGCGGCGCAGTCCACTTGAGTGTCTTTTGTGCCGTTGAGTGCCAACACTGGGCATTTAATCTTGGACAACTGCTTGCTGGCATCTACAGTTATGAAATGGCGTATGTATGGCGAGTTGGCTTGCTCTAATGATCTCTTTAGGATAGGCTTTAAGTTGTCTGGCACTCCATCGATGGTTATCTCACTTGTCTTCTTGCCATTGGCTATCTCGTCGAGAATATTTGATATGTTATTGCAGTAGGAATCCACCATCTCCTTAGGCAGACCTAAGGATGACATTGCCTGGCGGTTCTGCATCACGAGAGTTTCTTTACCTGATATAGCCATGCCAGCGAGCGACACTATGAAGTCGGCTTTGCCTTCAGCGGCAAGCATCATGGCTATTGTGCCTCCCTCGCTATGTCCGAGTATTCCAACCTTATTGAAGCGCTTGCGCAATAATGGTAAGGCAGATGCGGCATCTTGGAGGAAGTCGGCTGTTGTGAATTGACCGAAATCAATATTCTTATCATTCCAACCACGGTCGTCATAACGTAAGGAAGCAATGCCTTGACGAGCCAATGCATCTGCAATTACGGCAAGGGGTTTATGGTAAAACCATTCTTCGTCGCGGTTCTGCTGTCCGCTACCAGTAACCATCAGCACTACGGGAGTCTGCTTAGAATAGTTTTGTGGTAGGGTGAGAGTACCGTTGAAAGTATATCCTGCATTTGTGAAGCTTATGTTCTCTTCCTTATATGGAAATGGAGCAACCGGAGTTTGCGGACGTTTAACTACAAGTTTGCCGGGCTTTAGTGTAAGAGGGATGTGGAAACCATTTTGGGTGTATGTACCTTTAATTTCGCCATTCTCCATCTTTCCCTCAAATGTGGCTCCAATCATGGCAATCGAAACTTTTATTGTACCATCGTTCTTAATGGTCTTCTCAGCTGGTGTTCCTTTAGCACCTTGCAAAGGCGAATCCATGGTGCAACCTTCGTTAGAGAAGTTGAATACTAAAGGCAACTTAGTTCCCATTATGTTTAGTTCGCCGTTCCATGCTCCTTCCTGTGCATTGGCTGCAAGTGAGGCAAGCGCAATAAACACTGTTGTGATGATTCTTGTAGCTTTCATAATTGTATTTATTAATGGATTTTACTCTATGCCGATTGATTTAGAAGAGGTGGTCCTTAATTCCGCAACAGCCCTGGCGTGGCCGTTATTGGCGACTTGATTGTCGGCATAGAGGAATGCGGATGACAATTCTGTCTTTGTGCTTGGTATAAGTAGGATACACTCTCCTGCATTGATTTCAATTCTGTATCAGTCATTTGTACATAGATGGAAACGCCATAGAAGGTTTCTCCATTGGATTTTACTCCCAATGGGTGAACCATGCAGAAAGTAGGTTGCTCACCCCTTGTCCAGCCAGTGATTTGAATGTATTTTTTATTGTCAAGCAATAGGACTGTGCGTGACGTTCCTTTATATTTACGATTGAAAGTATATGCTACTTCACTCTTCTTTATAGCACTTCCAGCCATATTTGAACGATAGTAAATAGTTAATTTAGTGTTGCTATCAAAATAGTAATTATCTGGAGATACACCAATTATGTTGTGATAATATTCGAGAGGCAGTCTTTTGCCATACTTGTCTATTTCCCATGTGCCGTAGTGCTTCCAGCCATGACCAACAATCACTTTGTCAAAGTTTTCTTTGCTGATACCGCCACCATCACCAAAACATTTTCCATCGTCACTATAGTCGTAGTTGCTGTCATGATTATCCAATACCGAAGCCCATTGTTGCTCTAATGTTTCTTCGACTTCATCATTGCAGGATACCACAAAGAAGGATGCAAACAGAACGAATGCCAATCCAACAAAAGATTTAATTGTCTTCATATTTATCACAATTTATTGTTCTTTATTTATTTAAGTATAACGTTTCATCGTCTATTTTATTACGTCAGAAGAGCACTTTTTCCTCATTTTGATAAGACAAACATGCAAACAAATAGGCAAACAAACAAGAATATAATATGATTTTGTCCACTATTTTCTGCATATCGTTGAGGTTGGAAATGACTTATTTAGCACTCGTAAATGACTTGTTTACCAGTGCCAAATGACATAGTTAAAAACAGAAAGGGAAATATTTGAATTTATGCTTGGCTAATTCAGATTTTCTTTATAATTTAGCAACACAAAACGTAAAGCACGTGGAAATATGGCAAGGAATAACTGAATCCTTATTCCGCCGACGACAAGCGCTTGTTTAAAATAGGCGTAAATGTCGATAGCAATCAGCGAAATGTGGTTCACCTCGTTGGAATGGAGGAAAAAGTCATTCTTATCGTTGTTCATAACCTGGCTCTATTATTACCCTTTTAAACTGTTTATCTTGGCACAAACACTTTGCACATGGTCAAGCCCATAAAGCATTGAACGTGAATCAATACCCATCCACGAAAATAAAGTCTGAATTTTCTGGTATTCATTGACGATGTAACTTGTGTCTATTTCTGATGCATGAAGCCTGAAACAGATAGGTTCATGGTGTGCAATTCTATTTCTCAAACTGTTCACCTTGTCGAGTTCATTGAATATGTAGGCGTTGTTATATTGAACAGCCACCGATGAACGCGGCTTATTTGGAAAAGCCCTTAGCAGACATTGTCCTGTCGCACGATATTGTAGTGAGGAAAACATATATTTCCATACACCGAATTCCATTTCTGCAATAAGTTTGGAATGAGAATAGATGCCTTGTCTATTCAAGCGGTTGTATGCCTTTTCTATGATTTTCCTTGTCTCATTCATGCGTCCATTGGAGAATATTCCATTGTCTTGAACAGAATCTTTCAGCCAATTCTCTCCCAAGGTCGGCACCAAAAGGCTATCAATCGCATTGCGCAATGCCACTTCAAAGCAGCTAACTATTGTAAACATCTCCTGCGACAAACGTAAGTTGTGGCGATACAAAGCCATAGCCTTGCGAGTGTCACCATTCGCAGCATCCTTATATCTCTGCATTCGCTTGGCAGACAAGATTCTTTCAAATTCTAAATATTCCATAAAAATTCGTTCATTTACTTGGTTGTAACAAGAAAAAACACTATCTTTGTAGCGTTGATTCCCGGTAGCCTCTGATTCGTCAAGCTATCGGGTCTTGTTTTTATACGATTCTTGCCTACAAAAATACATTTTTTTCTGCGATTACGATTAAACCACATTATATAATTACAGAAAATTAACCGTAAAAAGTTGCTAAAAGTCCTTGCTGTTTCGTATTATTATTGTATTTTTGCAACCCGAAAAGAATTGCTCATACGAAGCAGGAATGGCATTATAAAGGTAGGAAAAGAAAATAAGAAATGACAAAAAAAGCAGCAATGCTTGTGACATCAGCAAAAAGGACTGGAGAAGAAGTTCTTGCTCCATTAGGCAAGTAATACTGCTTTCCCCAGTCCCCAAATCAATCTTTATTTAAATTGTTCCTTTATAGCATTATGCAAAATATAGCCATGCTGGTTTTGATTGATGATATTTCCGTCACGATCAATCAGAATGACATAAGGTATCGCCTGTACCGCATACTCAATGGCTCCTGGATCCTTGAAACCCTTCAGCGTAGAAATATGTATCCAAGGCAAATCATGTTTTCGGATAGCATGAAGCCATTTCTGCTTATCGGTATCCAGTGAAACACTGACGATATTAAAACCTTTTTCATGATAGGTTTTATACAGTTCCTTCAATTCCTTGGATTCCTGAATGCAAGGAATACACCAGGAAGCCCAGAAATCCAGTAAGGTAACCTTACCTTTCTCTACCAATCCTGAAAAACGTATATCTTTACCATCTACGGTTTTAGAATCAAAATCCTTGAATGGATTGCCAACTGCAGTGGCCTTTCGTTCTTGCTCTGCATATTTCTGAGCGTCAATCTCAGCCTGTCGCAAAGCCTCTGCCCGTGAAAGGTAAGAAGGATTCACCTTTCCACGCATTTCATTGTAGAAGTCGGCAGGAAAGAAATCCTTGCCATAAGTGAGAAACAAACGTGCACCAATCTGATTGCTGATATTGGCAGCTATAAACTCATACATATACTTGCGATTTCCCAGATAGAGTTGATTCAGACGTTTGGTGTAAGCCTCATTTTCTGCATCCGTATAAGAGCGTTTCTTTTCTATTTCCTGACGCTGGACCACCATCTGATCTACCTGTTTGCGCAATTCCCTTTCATGAGAGAGCACCATGTCATCATACTGCTGAGTGATAGTACCACCTCGAAGCGTTTGGGTATAACCATGACAATCAGCCACTATATTTCCCTGCTCTATGGGAATACTGAGTTCTGGTAAGCCATACACAAAATTCTTATCTTTTGGAGGCAAGGCAACCATCCCCCAACAAGCACTGTCTGGAGCTAAGATAGAGAAATGATATTTTCCTTCTTTAATGACACAACTGTCTATCTTTTCTGATTTTTGCTTATCTACAACATCATTTTTCAAGAGATAAATGGTCAATCCATCATATTCTTTAGTATGGATATTACAGGTAAAGTTGAAATTCTGTGCATTTACGGCACATCCCAACATCGCAAATAAAAATACTAAATATCTTGTTTTCATTTCTTATCTAATATTTGATCGTATTCTTTGCTGTTTATAATCTCCAAGGCACGGTTCACCACATGATTGTAGGAATTGAACAACTTGTAATAGAGATTATTATCCTTATAAAGCTGACTGCAGATGACTGCTTTCATCTGCACTCTTACCATGTCCTCAGACTTGGCGTAATCAGAGAGATTCATCGGAATTCCTGCTTGTTCTGCAGTTTGGCATACGGCCTTCATCACATCATCAGTCGTCTGAAATTCCTTGATGAACTTATCGGATGTAGGATATTTCTCCAACAACTTTTCTTTCAGGTCGCCTACGAATTTCTTGGCTACGGCAGTCTGAACTCCACAATAAGTAAGAAGCGAATACCAGTTGGTCATGTAATCAGCAGATGGATTTACATCGATATCAGCAGACACCCCACCCTGACATTTGAGTAATCGATGAGTACGTAGGGATTGCCAGGTCTTGGTAGAATCAGCAAACACCATACCATGATAAGGCTTCTGAATCGACATGCCGGCAGGAGTCAGATAACGTGCTACCGTGATACGAAGGGCAGAGCCATCACTAAAAGGCATCGTCTGCTGTATAAGACCTTTACCGAAAGTTGTCTTGCCTACCAGGACACCACGATCCCAATCACGGATAGCAGCAGAGAAGATTTCTGCAGCCGACTTGGTTAGATCACTCACCAACAGAACAAGCTTTCCTTTCTCCATCATTCCCTTATTCTTGGCCTTATAAACCTCATTAGGAATATGAGCACCCTGAGTCTGAACGATAACTTTATCGCCATCCAGGAATTCATCAGCCAATGCCACAGCCACATCAAAAAGACCACCATTATTCGCACGAAGATCCAATACAAGATTCTTCATCCCTTTCTTCTTCAACTCAGAAACCGCTTTTCTGAAATCATTGAGAGTAGTTTCCGAGAACATAGTCAGACAGATATAACCCGTCGTCTTATCAGCCATATAATAGTACTTGATAGAGGAAGGACCAAAAGAGGCAGAAGGGACAAAGGGGGTGGAAGAAGAGGAAACCTTACCAGCAGAAGAAGGCGCATTACTTTCAGAAGAAGATGTATTACCAGCAGAAGATGCAGGAGATGATGGCAAGCCGAGAATAGCCTCCTCATTGGCTTTAGCCGTCATCGGAGGAAGATATTCAGAAAACGGGTCAAGAGACTTGAGCATTTTCGCAATCTCTTCATCCACGAATTTTGCCTTATTGACACTATCCACATACATATTCGTCACAGCATACATCGCCATGTTGAACTTCTCTTCCGGAGAATTTTGTGCCTGTGCAGCCATTGCCACACACATCAGCAATATGGTTATCAGTTTAGACCGCTTAAGGGCTGGAACCGAAGTTCCTACCCAAGCGTTCTTAACAATGATAGAAAATATCAATCCTTTCATTCAACCGATATCTTTATTTTGACTTTTTTATCAATTCTACAGCACTACAGATCTCGTCGCAGAGCTGTGAAGGACTACCAGAATAGCCTTCGGCTGTATAAAGCAACTTGCCATTGCGGATAATCACCTTACGTGGGATGCCTGAAGAATTAAACAACTTAGCAAAGATGCTGAATCCTGCACTGAATTCCTTGCTACCCTGCTTTTTATTGTCATACATCACATTAAAATTCTTATAGCCTTTGGCATTCATGAACTTCTCTGTTGTAGCTCTGCCTGCATAACCACGGTCCTGTGTATTCACAAAGAGGATCACCACATCCTTATCATTTGCATATTTATCAACGGCGAGTTTCATACCCTCCATAGCAGCCTTGCAAGGTGCACACCAATTAGCCCAGAAGTCGATGACTACAATCTTATTTTTATAAGAAGCCATGCTTACCTGCTTGCCCTGTGAATCTGTCAGAGTAAAATTAGGAATCGCAGTATTCATCATGTGTGACTTCACCTCTTCCTCCAAGGCAGCCTTCACCTTTGAGCCCTTCAAACCATCCATATACTTTTGGAATTCCTGGTCTGTCTTGCAACCACTTTGGCTACGTAATTCCGCAAGCATTTCATTGGTTACAGTATTATATTTCGCTGCCAGTTTCAAGGTTTCCAAGGCTTCACCATTCTTGTTCAATGCCTTCAATACCTGATAATGGGCCTCATTGACAGAAGCATTACAATAAGCCATCTCTTCATTATCAAAATACTTCAAGTAACTATAAGCTTCCTCATATCGCTTCATCGCATTGAGCAACTTGATGTGAGAACCCAGACAATCATAGAACTGGTAGTCAGCATTCAACTGCGCTTCTGAAGGAGAATTATAGAGACCATCCATGCAAGAATGGTCCTGACGCTTTTCAATGAGCAGATCCATCAAAGGTTTTGCCACACTGTAGATAGTATCATTACCTAAGAAATGCATACGGAACTTGCGGAAGATATTCCAACGGTAACATTCGCTCAAAGCTTTGAAATCAAACATCGGCAAATGCTTCACCAGACGGTCGTACTGTTTGCCATCAAAAAGCAATGGGCAATACACGCGAGAGAGATTATAATACATATAATTCTGATCTCTGAAATGTTTCCTCTTCTTGCAGGCATCCTGAGGATACTTCACAAAGAATTTCTCGATAGAATCAGCTGCAGCAAGACCCATCATAGACTGGAATTTTTGGAAATCACGGAACATGCAGGCTTCTCCATTAGGAAATAACTTATACATCGCATCACGGATAGAATCAGCCTTTGCCACATCCTTTATCTTAAAACGATATTCATTCTCGAAAGTAGAGAGTACAAATTCGTTGTCAGGGAAATCCTTCTTTGCCATATCAAAGAAATGACCAATCGCCTTATTGTAGTTTTCACCTGCCATCAATTGAATATTTTTCAAATACAAGTCGATGAAGTCAGGCATACGCTTCAGATAATTCTGCACTTCCTTGTTCATCCACATCATCTCAGCTTCCTCAGAAATACTGTAATTGGTGAAATAATTGGTTACATAATATAGCTTTGGACAACGGAAGCTGGCAAAAGCTGCATATCCGCCAGGAAGCGCAGTACCATCTTCCTGACTGGTCATATAGACGTAGCCGCCATTCTCATCATTATTATCTGCTACACGATTGTAGATATCGCCAGCACGCATGGAAATAGCGAAGAAGGCACAGTCGGCAGGCAACTGGTATTCGCCTTTCCACTGGTTTTTGCCTGTTTTCTGAAGAGTCAGATCATCGATGTTCCACACATAATCCTGATACATGTAGATGACCGCAGAGAGTGTGTCGCGATTGGCGATTGGTCCCTCATTATTGGTATAGTTAAAACTGATTTTTTCTCCAGCTTTAGGCTGGTTAATGCCCGTAAGTCTTGAGGACATTTGAGCTTTCATGCCCATTACTGAGAACAGGCAAAGAAGCAAAAATAAAAACTTTTTCATTTTGAGTTTTATATTTAAAAGATGTATTTATCTCATTTGTTCAGTCTGAGTTCCAATGGTACTAAGGTCGATCCCCAGTTCATCTCTGAAATAGTCAAGCACTGCTTCATATTTCTGACGAATTCGATGCTCAGGAATGAGATTCCAGTCTGTATCATACTTCGTACCGCCACAATCAAAAGTATCATTGAGATATCTTTCTTCGAAGGTGGCAGGAGAACAGGTCACAATATATTTCACATAAGAAGCAAAATCATGAGCCAATGTATATCCACTCTTTGCCTCTACACTACCATCCATAGCCGCAGCACCATTGTATCCCCATGCTCCTGAAGGAATTTCACCATTAGTGGTATAAGTAGGATAATTCACTTTCCACTTTGTGAACAGGGTATCGAAGCGCTCCGGAACAGTAATGATATTCTTGGAAATAGCATAGCTGATCATGGCATAGGCGACATCTCCGACAGCCTCACGCTTGGTTTCCACATCCTGTGGATTGATTCTGTCATTAGCAAATGCGAAAGCTATATGATTGAAACCACAGCAGGAATTTCTCAGTTTCTTATCCTTTCCTGTTCCGGCATCATTATCCCATAAGGAATAGACGCTGTCGCAAAGCAATATCTGATAAGGAAGACATTTCTTAACGAAATCTTCTGGCCAAACGCTGACACCATCCTTCACCAGGCCCCACGCCTTTGCAATATCAGCTTCCTTGGCTTCTGTGCCATAATAAGGAATGTACTCATTTACAGCCCATCGGAATTGTGCATTCGAGAATTTATACAGCACCATAGAACCATATTGCTCCTTGAATGACACAAACTCTCTGTCATAATCGTTGTTACCCTGAGGGAAGACGATAGAAAGACCAGATCCTGACGGACCATCTACATCATCGTTATCACATGCCCAAAATACCAGAGGCAATGCCAACATAATTATATAAAGTAACTTTTTCATTTTTATTGCGTTAAAACATTAAAAAATTTACATTCCTTCTCTGACTGCATGAACAGGATTCTGCTCAAGATTAGGATTATTGGTCGTTGCTTTCACAGGGAAAGGCAATGCATAGCCCACATCATTCTTTTCGAGCGTAAATGTAGTTCTGTTACCATTCTTATCAAACCAAGGATGCTCTATCTTAGGCATACCATAGCGACGAAGGTCAAACCAGCGATGTGGATTCTCAAAGCACAGTTCACGGCGACGTTCTGCATGGATAAACAGGATCAGTTCTTCTGCACTTCCCAAGGTATAATCCTGATAAGAGGCTGTTGCAATACGCTTTTTTCTAAGGGCATTGATTTCATTTACAGCCTTGGCACCAGAAGCAGCATCACCAGCAGCAAATTTCTCTGCGTATGCCTCAGCACTGTTCAGATAAAGTTCAGCAGTACGCCAAGCAAATCCTCTTTCAGAACTTCCCGCCTTACATTCCTGTAATTTCCAGTACATGGATGTTTCCTTGAAAGCGAACTTCTTTCTCAAATCATCAGAAGTAAATGAATAGAACAAATCTTCTGAAGGCATGAGCAATGTTGCAGATATCTTTACTTTATTAGTAGAGCCGCCCACAAAAAGAGTTTCAGGAAAGGCTGAAGAAACAAAATTATTGGATGCCATATCAGCCCATGAATTATATGGATTTGGAATAAGGTTTGACGGAATCGCCAGCGAATAAGTATTCAAGTCACACAATACAGGATGCCCACTCATTGCCTTATCTACATGAGAAATCACCTGATCCCAATTCTCCATATAAAGATAAATACGAGAAGCCAACAAATGAGCTGCCATCCAATTGATACGGAAATTGCTGATGGTTGACGATTTGGTTTCTTCCAACAAAGTGCAAGCCTCCTCGATATCAGCTGTTATCTGATTATAAACAGCTGCCACCGAACTGCGCTTTGGCCCTTCATTCTTGATTTCTGAAGTCAAAACAAGAGGAACACCAGCCAACTTGTCTGGAGTAGTTCCCTCCATATTGTATGGCATCGCATAGAGGTTTACCAAATACCAATAATAGTAAGCGCGGAGCGCTAAAGCTTCTCCTTTAGTGCGCTTACGTTCTGTATCTGTACCAGTCGCTTTATCTACTTCTCCAAGAACCGTATTACAAGCCATAATCAGTTTGTATAAATCCTGATAACTCTGATAATAGCCTGTCAACTTACGATCGGTAAGCAATTGGTCCATATCCGGCTGCCAGGTATAGACATCCTTGAAAGCCAAATTATCATCTGTATAATAATAAGGTATGTTCCAACTTTGTGCAGACATATCAGCACCTTGGACATCATCAGTAAAAACATGACTGAGCGGATCTATAGAAATGAACATACCATATCCCTCGCCATTGAGGATTTCCTGATAATCCTCCACTGTTTCTGGCTTGAACTCATCTTGCGAAACTTCGTCTAGGAAGTCACCACAAGATGTGAATGAGACTACAGCTAATAAAGCTGAAAACAATTTTATATATGTCTTTTTCATCTTTTCTAAATTAATTTTAAACCTTAGAATGATACATTCAGTGACAATGAATAGGCCTGTGTGATAGGCAATGCTACACTACCAGTATTGCTAACTTCAGGATCCTGACCATTGAAACGGGAACTGCAGAGGGTAAACGGATTTGTTACATTGAAACCTAAAGAGACGGCAGTTACACCCATATGGCGCAGGAACTGATAAGGAACTGCATAAGACAACATCAGGTTGCGGCAGCGGAAGAAATCACCTTTCACAATGCGCGCATCTGAATAGTTGTACATGGTGTAGGTATTTTTCCATGATGCACTGCGGTCTGGAGTATAAATCATGTAGTCATTGCTATCTGAAAAGTTAAGACCTGGAATCATACTCTGGTCGCCCTCCTGCTTCCATCTGCCAAGCATTTCCTTGGTCATATTAGTCTGCGGACTTGGCATCTTGTTGTCTCCTTCAAAAATGAAATTCAGACGCTTGTAATTACCAAAGCCGAATGCAAACTGTGCAGACAAGGTAAGATTCTTCCAGCGCAAGGATGAAGACAAACCGCCATTAAAGCGTGGATCTGCAGGACCAACATATTTCAAATAGGTAGCAGGATCATCACTCTTTTCCACCTCATCTTCATTAGATGAACATCCTTTGAATGTAGCGAAACCTGTCTTTGGATCCAAGCCGGTAAACTCCCATGCATATACGGCATTCACTGGTTTGCCATCAATATATACATTTCCTGCCAGATAGTCATCCACCTTATAATTTTGTACGGATGTCTTTGAAATATTATTGGTATTCTTAGACCAGATCGGAGTCAATGTCCAGGTCCAATCCTTGGTCTGGATAGGTTTGAAAGAGAGACTCAACTCGATACCTGTATTCTTCAGACTCGCACCATTGCGGTATGTGGTGGTTACTCCATACTCTGTAGCAACTGGCAAATTGAAGATGATATCTTTTCCCCTGCGGATATAATAATCCAAGGAACCGGAGATACGACCATTGAGTACACTGAAATCAAAACCGAGGTTGGTTGTGGTGGTCTTCTCCCATTTCAAATCAGGATAAGGATAATGACTGATACCCAACTGATATTCGCCAGAATAGCGGTTGACGAGAGCACTCATGTATTTGGCTACAAGATAAGGACTTACAGAAGTAGGCACATTACCCTGCTCACCATAAGAAGCACGAATGCTCATATTGTCAATCCACTTAATTGGCTGCATGAATGACTCATCGCTTACACTCCAACGACCAGAAATACTCCATACCGGACTCCACTTATGGTTTGTATATTGTCCGAAGCGGTTGCTTGCATCCATACGCGTATTGAAGTTCAAGACATAACGGTTCTTGTAAGCATAAACAAGAGTCAAGTACTCAGAAATCGTATTATTCTTCGTCTTTGAACGGCTCACAGTGTGCTTATCCAAAGAAGAGTTCATACCATTAACTGCAGAATTTCCAGAGGTACTGGTATCATATTCATAACTGATGCCCATACCACGCTCAGGGAAGTATCCCCACTCTACATCCGTCAATCCATCATATTGATTTGAACGAGCCTCAAAACCCGCCATCGCATTGATGATATGCTGGCGCTCATTGCCCAACATCAAATTATAGCTCAACTGGGCACGGGCAGTGTAGCTGACATTATTCATAGAAGAATAGTTCAGAATACCACCATGAGGCAGGCGGCTCTGTTTTTCAGCATCACTATTAGGAGCTACTGCACCATAATCATATCCTCTTATCTGAGCAATATAATAAGAACGTTCATCAGCCCACTGATAATTGGTAGTATTGCTATAATTCACACCAAAAGTGGTATCAAACTTCAAGTTCTTCAGAATATCATAGATGACATTCAGGTTGCCACTGAAGTTTCTTACCTTAGCTTCAGCACCTGTATGCTGCAACTCATTGAAGATATTGTAGCTCAACTGATAGTTCTGACCCAAACCAGGGAAAGTACTCAAGTTTGTGGTATAATAAGTATCAGGGTCCAAAGCTCTGGAAGTACTGAGAGCGTAGCTATATGGATTGGTGGTATAGAAACCATCATTGCTGTTTTCTGCAAAAGACAAACGGGTGCTGATGCGCAGTTTATCACTCAATCTGGCATCAATATTACTCATCAGAGTATATCGGGTAGAACTGTCGCCCTTGGTAGTACCCTTACTGCTATTATAACCGATGGAAGTGTAATAATTCACGACTTCGCTACCTCCAGAGAGGCTGACACTGTAATCCTGATTAAAAGCATTCTGACAGAGAAGTTTAAACCAGTCTGTATTTACAGTTTCATAATGAGCTACCTGCTGATTGAACTCATCCAGAGAAATCTTACCTTCATAGAGATTCATCAAGGCACCTTCATAACCGGTACGATAAGGCATTGAAGAATAAAGATAACCATATTCAGACACATCCTTAGAAACGCTGACACGCTCTTTAGAGTTCATCAGGTTATATTGGCCGTATGAAGGGCGTCCCGTAAAGCCGAGAGAGGTTGAGAAATTGACAGAAGGCTTACCTTCCTGGCCTCTCTTGGTGGTAACGACAATGACACCATTGGCAGCACGCGTACCATAGATGGCTGTAGCAGAAGCATCTTTCAGGAAAGTGATACTCTCTATATCGTTTGGATTCACACCAGAGATAGCACTACCTATCAGGCTGCGCTGGGCATCCAGATTCATCTGGTCTGTCATTCCTGTACCGGAAATGATATTGTTCAATTCATCATTAGAAAAGTTGACAGGATCTTCATGGATAATACCGTCAACCACCCATAAAGGAGAGGCATTACCGAAGATGGTAGAATTACCACGCATACGGATTTTAGGTGTCGCATTCACAGAACCAGAAGTATTGACAAGCATCAAACCAGGCACTGCACCCTGCAACATCTTATCGATGGTATTCACATTAGGGATTTTGATATCCTCTGCTTTTACTGTAGTTACAGAAGAAGACATGAGGCGCTTATCCATCTTCTGATAACCATTGACTACAACCTCATCAATATTATTGGTATTCCACTTCATTCGCATATAGTTTTCTACACCTTCGCTGAATGTAGCAGTACCCGTCTCCATACCGATATAAGAGAAGACAAGTTCTGCTTCAGAACCTTTGATTGCCGGTATGGAAAAATTACCATTGGCATCGGTCACAGTCTTGATGACACGGTTATTCTTATAGCGTACCACAGCTCCGATAACCGGTTCTCCATTTTCATCAGCCACTCTACCCCTGATGGCTGCATCGAACGCTTCTTTACGAAACACACGGATAAACTTGCCCTGAACATTGTAACCCAACTGATGACCAGCAAGAACAATAGCCACAGCCTTAGGAGCTGTTTTCTTGCGCACAGTGGCAGTTACCCGATAATCTCTCAAATCATCATAACTAAAGATCACGTTGTAATCAGAGTTTCTCTCAATGTTCTTCAACACATTGGGAAGCGGCTCATTCTTGACAGTGAACGTGAGCAGTTTACTGGCATGAGCATCAGCGGCAAATCCCCATGCCGACATCATCACAATGCCCACAAGCAACAATATCCGTCTGACAACTGACGAATAGTTTTCTGTCAATACTTCTTCTTTTGTCATATTTTCAAGTGTTTTTGTTGTTAAAAATCGGCTATAGTACGAAGATGAGAAACAAATGGGTACCAGAAAAAGCAAAAAAGTTGCATTTTGCTATGTTTTTTACATAAAAATCCTTTTTATTCAGAAATAATTCGTAATTTTGCAACATCATTCAGTATGAGAAAGAGTAGAGAATTTTAATTTAATAGAAATTTTGTATCAATGAGTCACTTGACGACGGATCTTTTCAACAGTTTGTATCGCAAACATTACGAGCAACTGTTCTATTATGCATACGGTTTTACCGATGATGCAGAGGTGTGTCGTGACATCCTCGCAGATGTATTTGAGAGTTTATGGACCCATCGAAAAAAAATCACTCAAGAAACGGCTCACAGTTACCTCTACCAATGCGTCAGAAATAAATGTATTGATTATGTGAGACGACAACAGCTCAACCGGCAATACGAAAGTTTTATAAAAGGAACAGCAGATACTGATACCGATATGGAACCCGATGCAACAGAGGAACGGATGCAAACGGTACAGGAATGCATAGACCTGTTGCCTCCCAAAACAAAACTCGTTTTGGAAGAATGCTACTTTCACAACAAGAAATATAAAGAAGTAGCCACTGCACTGGATATATCAACCAATGCTATCAAGAAACATATTGTGAAAGCATTAAGTGTACTTCGAGAACGGTGTCGAGGCACTACGGATGAGGAAAATAGTTAATAAACTATAATGAGGTTACCCAATTTGGGACTAAGAAAGTATTATTATAGAATAAAACTGAAAGAAGAATATGGAAATAGACAATTTTGATATTAAAGACGCAGACATGGTGCGTGACATCAAGCGAGCGTTTGCATCAGAGCACAAATTGTGTCCTGATGTAGAGGACGAATTGTCACTTTTCTGGGAGCGCCAGCATGAGAAGAAGCAGCAGCATCAGCGCATCATCTTCCGCTCTCTCTTCACCTCGATTGCCGTAGCTGCAGCCGTATTGGCTTGTGTTTTTATTCTCCAACCTAAGGAAGAAATTCATAAGGTTTCAGCACCCCAACCATTCTTTGCTGCAGTTTCAGACAATCAGCTTAAGATGACTACAAACGGAAAGAAATCATCCTCTTTAAATATAAATGGAGAAAATATAAAAGTATCCAAGCCTGTAGCTCAGGAGGTGAATACTATCAAAACACCAAGTGGCAAGTTCTTTACATTGTTGCTGCCAGATGGGACTACAGTGAAGCTCAATGCACAAAGTACTTTCCGTTTTCCGAGCAAGTTTTCCAGCAAAAACCGCGAAGTTTATCTGAAGGGGGAAGCGTATTTTGATGTTTATCACGATCCTTCGCATCCATTTATAGTAAAGACTGATTATTTTGAGGCAAAGGCTGTAGGAACTTCATTTGATGTACGCTCCTACGATGCCCATCAGGCAAGTGTTACGCTGGTAGAAGGTAAACTTCTCGTAGGCAATGCTAAGCAGGAGCCTTCCCTTCTTCGTCCAAACCAGCAAAGTACTCTCAATACAGATGGCACTCTAAGTACCTCTAATACAGATACCTATCAGTACAAAGAGTGGACCAATGGTACATTCTATTTTGATGATGTTACTCTGAGTGAAGTTTTGAAAGAAATGGGCAGATGGTACAATATAAACATTGAGGTACATAATAAGGGAGCACTTTCTACAAAGCTCCATTTTGTTGCTGATCGCAATGCAAGCATTCAGGAAGCTATCAAGAATCTCAATGCGCTCGGCCATTTCAACATCGTAAAAGAAAAGAACAGAATTGTAGTCGAGTAAAGATTCGACTAACAATGATTATCGAAAAAATATAATGAGGATGTACCAAACATTACGTTTTGATACATCCACTCTTTCTTTATATATAACGAAGTTATCGCAGAACGTGGCGGAGATGGCGGTGTAAATGTCGGAGACATGTCGGAGACGTGTCGGAAAGCGAACTATCTGAGCGTCAGTTAAATATCATTTCTATGATTAAGGGAAATCCCTTTGTTACGGGTAAGGAAATGTCGGAAACAATGTCGGTAACGCAACGTACCATAGAACGTGACTTATCTGTATTACAAAAAGCGGGAATAATTAGACATGAAGGAAGAGTGAATGCCGGTGTTTGGGTGATACTCGAACAAGGAAATAATAATTCTTAATAGTGTTAGATATGAAGCAGAATAATAATGAACAAATCGTCTTCGATATGTTCGAAGAGGTTGCAACCGAAAGCATCGCTGAAGCTCGGAATGCATACACCTATGAAGAAATTGATGGGTGCTATCAGGAGGCGAAAGAGATTGCCAAGGCTACAAAAGAAGTTTTAAAGACTTTTATTGGTTGATATTTTTGGAGAGTAAAACGTTCTATACTCTAACTATATACCCAAATACATCAAAATTTACAAAATCAAATTATTCTAAGGCTTGTTGTCTGCACTCCTGCTCATCTAATGTATTGAACTGAGGAATGAAAGAAATGCGGATGACGATTCTATTTTATTATCTCATAGGATAACATATTTCTGATTTTGAAGAGGTAAACATGCAAACAAATAGGCAAACAAACAAGAATATAATATTTTTTATCCACTATTCTTAGAATGTTGATAAGTTACAGACACTTTTAAAAAAGATGAAAACAGAAATGACTGTTTGAAAAAGAACAAATGGCTTTTTTGTTTTTTTTAAATCTAATTTTCCCATGCTTTAGCAAAAATGCATTATCTTTGCAAGAACTAAAAAATTATCGAGATGAAACAGATAGAGAGTTTGATGGGATGGCTCATCGCATTCATCATCAGCGGTCTGATGCTGACGGGATGCACAGAAAAAGCCAAGAAGACAGAAAAGAAATCCGTAAAGGTAGAAACGCTCTCCGTGGGAGATACCAACCTGGAGGGTACGAAGGATTATGTGGGAACCATTGAGGAAAAGATGGGTTCTACACTCAGTTTCGAAATCGCAGGCAACATCACTTCCATCCGTGTGGATGAGGGAGATAGAGTCAGCAAGGGTCAACTGCTCGCTACCATCAATCCTACCACTGTGAAGGAGGCACACCGCGCAACGCTCACTACTCTGAAACAAGCAGAAGATGCATACAGAAGATTCCAACCCCTCCATCAGTCTGGAACTATCTCGGACATGAAATGGGTGGAGATAGAAAGCAAATTGGAACAGGCAAAAGCTGCCGAAAGTATCGCCCGACAACAACTCTCCCACTCTACCATCACTGCCCCCTTTGCGGGTGTCATTGCTGCTAAAAACGTGGATATGGGAACCTACGTGCTTCCAGGGCAACCCGTGCTGAAACTGGCAGATGTCAAACAAGTCAACGCCAAAGTCTCAATACCAGAAACAGAAATTTCACACCTCCATGTAGGAGACAATGTAAAATTGACGGTTGCAGCCCTTGGAGGGGCCGTCTTCTATGGCGCGATTTCTGAAAAGGGCATAGATGCCAACCCTATCTCACATACTTACGATATCAAAGTGGGCATCACCAACCCACAGGGCCGACTGCTCCCAGGCATGGTCTGCAATGCTCAGATACAGGGCAGTTCTGCAGCATCATCCAAAATCATCGTTCCCCCACAATGCATTGAACTCGATGTAGATAATTCCCGATTCGTATGGACCGTAGTGAACGGAAAGGCGCATCAGCAACCTGTCGTTACAGGCGAATTCGAGGGAGATGGCATCATCATTCTATCGGGTTTAAACACTGGTGATCAAGTCATCATCAATGGTCAGCAGAAAGTTTCTGAAGGAATGAAAGTAGATACCAGAAAGAATGAAAAACGATAAAAAGTGGAGGGAAAAGAAATGAATCCAGATACATATAAGCCAAAGAAGGACACCGCCCTTCACGACCACATCAAGGCTCGCATCACCAGAAAGCCCAACCGCATCATCAAGCGCTCATTCATAGAGTCGGCCATGTGCAACCACAACATCGTGATCCTGCTCATGGGGATGCTTGTCTTCTTGGGCATACTGGGCATCTACATCATGCCAAAGCAGGAAATGCCACAATTCACTATTCGTCAAGGTGCCTGCGTGGCTGTTTATCCGGGTGCCACATCCGATGAAGTGGAAGAACGGGTGGCTAAACCGTTGGAGAATTTTATCTTCGGATACAAGGAGGTGAACAAGAAGAAGACTTATACACAGAGCAAAGACGGCATGCTGATTGTGTTCATGGAACTCAACGATGACGTGGAGGACCGCGATGCCTTCTGGAGCAAGTTCAAACATGGACTGCAAGCCTTCAAAACTTCCCTGCCATCAGGGGTTCTCGCCCTGCAAGCCGTGGATGATATCGCCGACACCTCTGCCCTGCTTATCACGATGGAAAGCAAACAGAAAACCTATCGGGAACTGAATACTTACATCGACCAACTGAAGGACAGACTGCGTCGTATCGATGCCATCTCCAACCTCCGCACCTACGGACTGCAGAACGAGCAAATTAGTATCTGCCTGGATCAGAATAAATTAGCAAAATATGGCATTGGATCCTACAAGGTACTGAATGATCTTGCCTTGCAAGGTTTCACTACCGTAAGCGGCAATTTGGAACTGAGCCAGCTCAATATGCCCATCCACATCACCGACTCCTACAACAACGAACGGGATGTGGCAGAACAAATTGTCTATTCCGACCCGAAAGGCAACATCGTCAGACTGAAAGATATTGCCCAAATCAAAAGAGAATATCCCAAGCTGAACAAATACATCGAGAGCAACGGCAACAAATGCGTACTCCTATCCATCGAGATGCGACCGGGCAATGATATCGTGAAAATGGGAAGAGACGTACATCAGGCAATGGATGAATTTGAGCAGACACTGCCCGATGATGTTCACATCAATACCATCACCGACCAGAGCAGGGTGGTAAGCGAATCTGTGATTACCTTCCTCCGTGAACTGCTCATATCGGTCATCTCCGTCATCATCGTGGTCATCCTGCTAATGCCACGCCGTGTGGCAGAGGTTTCAGCTCTCAGCATCCCTATCACCATCTTCTCGTCAGTGGGCATCTTCTATATTTTCGGCATGGAACTGAACACCGTTACTCTGGCTGCTTTGATTGTAACCTTAGGTATGGTGGTGGATGATTCTGTGGTGATTATCGACAATTACATGGAGAAGTTGGGACATGGTATGTCTCGCTGGCACGCAGCCATCGCTGCCCCTCGCGAATTCTTCATGTCGGTGCTTTCAGCCACGCTCAGCATCTCGCTCACCTTCTTTCCATTCCTCTTTACCATGCATGGCGATATGGGCGATTTCGTACAGTCGTTCCCTTGGGCAATGTTCATCATCCTGAGTATCTCGCTCACAGTTTCGCTGCTGCTTACACCCTATCTGCAGTATATGGTAATTCATCAGGGCATCAGCAGTCAACCCAATCCAAATGCCCGGAAAAAGCCGCTCGACTATCTACAGATGGGCTACACCTGGTTGCTGAAACACTGTTTCTCATTCCCTCGCACCACCCTCATCACAGGATTGGCATTGATCATCATCGGAGGCTTTATCTTCGTGAACCTGCCGCAGCGAATGATGCCTATTGCCGAGAGAAACCAGTTTGCTGTGGAGTTCTATCTCCCTAACGGAACCACCGCCGAGAAGACGGCACAGGTGGCAGACTCGATGGCCCACATCCTGCAGCGTGACCCACAGGTAACAGCCGTAACCACATTTATAGGACAAGGCTCACCTCGTTTCCATACCACATATGCGCCTCAGATTGGCGGACCGAACTTTGCACAGTTTATCGTAAATACAGTTGACAACAGCGCTACAGAAGAAGTGCTCGACCGATATGCCGACCGCTATTCCAACTATTTTCCTGACTGCTATATCCGTTTCAAACAGATGGATTACAATAACGCCACCTATCCTATCGAAGTAAGGGTGAGCGGCGACAGTATCAGGGATCTGAAGGCAGCAGCCAAGAAAATAGCAGCCTGCATGCATCAGATAGAAGGCATTAATCTGATTCGCACCAATTACGAAGAACCATTGCCGGGCATCAGAGTAACTCCTGACGCAACCGAGGCCAACCGACTGGGCGTGAACAAGACGCTTCTTTCGGCCGATCTTGCCATACATTTTGGCGATGGCATTCCAATATCCACCCTTTGGGAAGGCGATTATCCAGTAAAGATGGTATTGAAATCGCAGAATGATAGTGATCTTGCCAACGAATATATCCCTGTGATGGGAGGAACCTCGAGTGTTCCTCTCCGGCAGCTGGCAAAGATTTCACCCGATTGGCACGATGGAAGCATCGTACGCAGAAACGGCGTGCGCACCATTTCCATCATCGGTGAACCATTGAGAGGATTCAATGCCAACAAATTAGCCAACAAACTGAAGGAGGAAGTATCGGATCTCTCGCTCGATCCCGACCTTCATTGGGAAATAGGCGGTATGGCAGAGAAGGATGCCGAGACCTTGCCACAAGTTACCTCTGGCGTGATGATAGCAGCACTGATCATCTTCTTCATCCTGCTCTTCCATTTCAAGCGCATCAGTCTGGCTCTGGTAAATCTCTCATCCATGACGCTCTGTATTTTCGGTGCTGCTATAGGACTCCTGATAACAGGATTCGACGTGAGTCTTACCTGCATCTTGGGTGTAGTAAGCCTGATGGGTATCCTGGTGAGAAATGGTATCATCATGTTAGACTATGCCGAAGAACTGCGCCGCGACAAGGGACTTTCCGTAAAAGATGCAGCTTTCCAGGCTGGCGAGCGCCGTATGCGTCCTATCTTCCTCACATCAGCCGCAGCCTCTGTAGGTGTTTTGCCGATGATGATAGAGAACAATACATTGTGGTCGCCGATGGGAGCCGTCATTTTCTTCGGAACCCTCATCTCAATGGTGCTCATCGCCACCATTCTGCCGGTACTCTACTGGATTGTATTCGACAAGCACGGGGAGTATAGTTGGAGAAAGAAAGGGAGTAGCTGCATAGAACGCAATAAAAAAACGATGTAACTATGCTCCGTCATTAATTAATTTAAGAGAATAAATAACATCAATATTATGATTATTGAAGAAATTATCAAGTATAACGAACAGTTCGTAGCCAATAAGGGTTATGAGAAGTATTTAACCAGCAAGTACCCAGACAAGAAACTTGCTATCTTATCTTGTATGGATACCAGACTGACAGCACTCCTGCCAGCAGCCCTCGGACTGAAAAATGGAGATGCTAAACTCATCAAGAATGCAGGCGGACTGGTCATCAGTCCATTTGACTCTGCCATGCGCAGCCTCCTGGTTGCCATTTATGAATTAGGAGTAAAGGAAATCATGGTCATCGCCCATTCCAATTGTGGTGCCTGCCACATGAACGGACAACAGATGAAGGAACTCATGGTCAAGAGAGGAATCCATCAGGATGTCATTGATACTATCGGACTTTGCGGTATCGACCTTGATCATTGGCTGGAAGGTTTTCATGATACAGAGGATTCTGTCAGAAATACAGTCAACACCATCCGTAACCACCCTCTCGTTCCCAAGGATGTCAATCTGCATGGTTATATCATCGACTCTCAGACAGGAAAATTGACTGAAGTAAAATAATATTTAGAAAACCATTATTAAATTTCAAGTCTAAGACACTTTCACTCATAAATGTTTGGAAATTAGAAATAAAAAACGTAAATTTGCGGTGAAATTATATATTTAGAAAGAATAATGGCGCAAACAATATATCATGGGAGTTATACGATTATAGAACAGCCAAAATTTATGGATGGAAGATTCACCAAAGATTTCGGCAATGGATTCTATTGCACAACTCTCAAGCATCAAGCTGCAAGATGGGCAGGCAGATACGACACTCCTATAGTTAACATTTATGAGTATCAAGAAAATCCTTCCCTTAAAATCAAGAAATTCGAGGACTTGACAGATGAATGGTTAGACTTCGTAGTAGCATGCCGGTCAGGAAAGCCACATGGTTACGATATAGTCACTGGTCCTATGGCAGACGATCAGATATACAACTACGTAGCAGATTTCATGAATGGGATCTATACAAGGGAGCAATTCTGGGTAATGGCAAAATTCAAGTACCCTACTAATCAGATCGTATTCTGCACCACTGAAGCTTTGAAATGTATCACTCATAAAGGATTTGAAGAAGTATGAAAATCATAGACGACAAGAACCATATAAAGGAGATTACGGGAACTCCAGGTCGTGAGCAGCAGAAAATGAACAACCTGTTCTACCTCTGCAGTTTAATCGAATATATAGCTCGCAAGACAAAGAATGAGCGCAAAATTATCGTTAATGCCTTGGGAAGAAAACGTCTGACTCATTACTTCGAATTTGCCGATGTATATCATTGCGAGAATATTGACAAGATTACGGAAGAAATCGTGGAAAACCAACAAATTTGTAAGGGGACTTACGACAACATTTCCCTCATTCATGAAAAAGTCCCAACTCATTGGGAAATAGGTAGAGTTATGCAACGACTCATTGTTGAAGTCGCAGAGCATACAAAAACTGATGTCATTGAAGCGCTTATCAAGGTTTATAATTCATGGATAGTCACAAAAATTGACAACTACAACAGTTCGATGTATTACGAGAATACAAGTTATCAATATGCTTCATACGAAGCAGGAATGGCATTATAAAGGTAGGAAAAGAAAATAAGATTTTCATAAAAAGACTGATAAAATAAAATGAGGATGTACCAAACATAATGTTTTGATACATCCTCATTTTTTCTATAATTCAGCCTCCAAAGAATCAAGTTTTTCAAGCATCTCTTCAGCATTCAGAGTAGAAAAAACAATTTTTCCTTCTGGATCTATGAGATAAGATGTTGGAATCCATGAGATATGATAATCTTTAGATATCTGAGTTTCTTTCCATTTCTTGAATTCAGAATACTGCAACCATGAATACTGATTGGCAGAAAGATAACCATTCATCTTCGCCTTGTCTGTATCAAATGAAACACCGATAAGTTTGATTTTCTTACCATATTTTTCATCTATCTTCTTCACGGTAGGCATATCCTTACGGCAGTCAGGACACCAGGAAGCCCAGAAATCGAGAACCACCCAAACTCCAGCCTTCACCTTACCATCAGTTGTAACCTGAGTGCGCAATTCAGAAAGGCTGAACAATTTCTTCCCCGTCACGCTATCTGTAACAGTAAAATCTGGTGCCATAGTACCAGCAGGAAGTAACTCTTGCTTAGTCTGCGCCTTGCAAACTACAGCTACCATCAAAGACAAGAATAATAAAAACTTTCTCATATCTATATTATATTTATACCTTATTTTCTATATATATGCAGGATTATGTTTTGTTTGAAATTTCGCTCCTACTTACAAATTTGTGCAAATCAGGGACAAAGATAACACTTTTTTGTCACAAATCAGGGGGCAACAACGTTAAAGTTTGTTGCAAATCAGGGGGAAATACACACCATCATTTGCAGCAATTCTCAAATTAATTACAAATGTGCATGAAAAAAGTCTGCCAGCATCCCTGCTAACAGACTTAAGAAGCCTAAATTTATGCATTTTTTTACTAACTTTTCAAATAAGCAAATGCAGTTTCTGGTTAAAACTTTACATTATTATAAAACTATACGATTCATGATTAAATAACTTACATACATAAATATTGGCCTTCAATAATTATGAAAGAGACTCAAGTCTCATAGTTTGTTGCATATACAATTATGAGTGAGACTTATCATTATTTTGGGATTATTCCAAAACAGAAAACTTTTTATATATATATTCTTCAGTTTCGGCATCCTCATCCTCATCAAAATCAAAGATACCATTATTTTTCTTTGCAGCAGCATCCCAACCAGATTCTTGAGAATCGTTTCCAAACACAATATCCTCTAATACAGAATTGTTGAGATTGAGTTCTACCATTAGTGTATTTGGAGCTATATATTTCTTTTTCATCTTTTCCATTTTTAGGTTGAATAATTATATAAAATACGTCTCACTATTTGGCAATTATTTTCTTTCCGCCTTGGATATAAATTTCTCCTGGCTTAGGAGTTCCATTCAGTTTCAAGCCGGATAAAGAATAGCGCTCATGCTTTTCCTTGTCTGTAATCGCAGTATGGGAAATGTCTGTTGTAGCATTATCACTAAATTGCAACAGGATGGATTGCTTAGCCATACCCACCACGTTTTTATTCAATTTAAGATATGCCTTATTAGCTGCCAACGTACCTGTATGCTTTACCTTATAGAACAAATATTGATTACCTGTCTGATAGTTAGGATTGCTACTGGTGAAAAATTTATTAGTATATACATAATATACAGTACTATTGTCAGAGGCCGGCATAGAGTTCTCTTCTACATTTGGCTGCAAAGGTGAATTTTCCCATGGAGATGTTGCCGATATATTCATGGCAGGCACAAACAACGGAACATCCATTGTACTGATTGTAGAACCATAGACATTGTTTTCTGGATTATTCCATAATACTACACCAGTATTCTTATCTGCAACTTTTACTTCAGAAAGTGAAATTACACTAACATCACCTTTAGTTGTCAAATAGCTATTAGCAGCATCTTCATATACAGAATATGCAGTCAACTTATCTTTTGTATATTTCTGGGTCTCAGAATAATCTATAGCTACAGCTCGACTATCAGTGGTTCGACCATCTGCATTAAAACTCTTTATCTGATTAGTGACAGCTATACGGAAGATTTTATTAACTCCAGTAATTGTTACATCACCAAGTTCCGATACTTTATAAGCATAAATGCCATTTTGAAGTTGGAATTTATTAGCTTCTACAGAAGCTATTTTATTCGATCCTTCTGAATGTTTCAATGTTGGTTTTTTATCTGAAGAAACAAATATATACATGCCAGCATTAACTTGAGGAACTTTTATTCCATCTTCTTGGTTCACTTGCAATGAATATTCTGTGTCAAAAGCCGATTTACCTACATTGATTGCATAGTCCTTATCTGCTAATTTTTTCGTTGGTATAACAATACCCAGTCCTTCGGTTTCCTTGATAGGCTCAATAACATCAGCAGAATTCTTGAGCGTTAACTGAGAGCCATTTGCAAAAATCGGTTTATCATTGTAAATATGATGGCCAGTAGAACTGGTCCACGTTCCGTAAGCTTTTTCATCACTGCGAGTTAAAACCGTACCATTGGTATTTCCATTTTGGTTGTCCCAATTAGAATTGTATGAAGTAAAATCCCAGGTGTATGGATAAATCTTCTGAGTAAGATCACCAACAGCCAACCATGCCTCGTTTTTATTCAGAACGTATTTGGTTCCGCCTTCACTATAGCTTATAATCTTCTGGCGTACTAAAACATTTCCATAACTACCTTTCTTTGGTGTAATTTTTTGAAGGGTATATTGTCTAGAAGGTACAGACTTCATATCAACTAAATCTCTTCCTTCCACCAATTCCGTTTCAGGAGATATCGCATCCATTGAAAGTGTTTCTTGAGGGAAACCCGAAATCCAAAGTGAGTTACCAGCCAATACGGTATTGTTTCCGTTTTGCGAGCTTACGAGGTTGCCTTTAAGATTACTATAATGAACAGCTACACGAAAATCGGTATTCAACTGATCACTAACTTCAATTTGATATATATCATTCCATCCATTATCTGCCAATTCAAACGTTACATCTCCATCTGCTTTTACCTGAAAACAAGAAGAACCATAAAATTTATCCTTAAATAGTTTCGTCCATTCAGAGGTTAATCCAGTGATTGAGAATGCTTTATCAATAGAATTACCATCCAAATCCAAAACATTAGTAGCTTTGAATGTTGAACCTGTACCCCCACCTAGACTATTGCTTCCTGCATATGGTTCACACCAGATTTTAATAAATTGACCTTTTTTAAGTTTTGGAATAATCAACTTTGAACCCGTACTACATTCAATATTTCGTTTTTGTTTGACTTTCGCATTATTACGGACTCCAAATCTTTCTCTTCCACAAACAAACTGCAAACCCGCAGTTTGTTGAATAATCAGGGCATTATCACCATTTACCTCATTTTTATAGGCAAAAAGAGGATCCTTTTGATTGGTTAATTCCCCATCTTGATACTGATTTATTTTGTATTTATAACTCCAAAAATTGGGATCTATATTACCTTTATCTGTTTCTTCAGTAGCATCACCTATTCCAATAGGTGATACTCCTAAACGCCCATTAGGAGTTGGAGTTAAAGTAGTGGAATAAAAATTCCAAACTTTTGAAGAATAAGCAATTGTCAATACGTAATCGGCAGTTAAATTACCAGATTTGGCAATAACCTGGATGACACCATTACCCTTAATATTAGATAATTTACCTGTACTAGAGTCTATATCTGCAGTAGCAGTACCGACACGGGTACCAATAGAATATGTAACAGCAGATCCTCCTGAATTAATAACCTCCTGTTGATAAGTTTTTGTACCACTCCCAATAGAAGGTTTTACATTCTGGAAATAGTAGCTAACAGACTCCGCTGCACCAACCTCTTTTGTAGAAAAAGAGGGAAGCGAAAAAAGAACTGCAATAACAATCATCACATTTCTAATCAAACCTTTTTTTCTTAACATCTTTCCGTTTTTTTTAATTAAACATTATTTAATCAGTAACTCATAACACTATGCTGATGAATTTTGGCGAACAAATAATGAAATGGGATTACTTCATTATTCAGAATCGCATATTTACCATCAAATATACAATAGTGAATAGGCACAAATCGATATTATTGAACGTAACTTTTACAAAACAACTGCAAAATTAAAGGCAAATCTTAATAATTACATGGTAATTTTAACGGATATATGGTAAATTATAAATCTTTTATAAAATTGGCTATTTTTTCTTTGGAATTTACTACAAGTATCTTTAACTTTGCAAAAAAAATAATTAAAACAATGGAAAAACAAACTGTTATAACCAAAACTATATTTCGCAACAATATCAGTTATTTACAATATGACTTGCCCAAACAGCAAGCCAAAACTTCGTTTTTTGATATATTAAGCCTGAAAGAGGGAGATAAGAAGTATCCTGAGGTTCAACAAAAGATACACTGTCAGAACTTTTTTAGCATATTTTGGTTTTATAAAGGGGGGGCATTCATACGATTAATTTCACGAACCATAAAATAGAAGAAGGAGATGTTTTTTTCATTGCACCGGAAAATTTACATATATTTCGCAATTTAAAAAATATAGATGGTATTATGATCTGTTTTACGGAAGATTTTTTGTTGCGTTTGGATAACAATCTTCAAAATAAAATTAAGGTGAGATTATTTTATCCTTTAGAAGGCTATGCCCATTGTAATATATCAGCCAACAGCAAAAACAAAATAATGCCCTGCATAAAAAGACTTTTTGAAGAAAACAATATACAACACAAAGATGCTTCACTTCAAGTCAGTTATATTGCATCCTTACTATCCTTGTTTCTCATTGACATGATTAGATTGGGTAATTGGAAAGAATCTACAATAATTGATACGACTTCAGATTCGTACCAAGTTTATCAGAAGTTTATCCAATTAGTTAATGAAAAATTCTGCGTATTTCATACAGTAAAAGATTATACAGAAATACTCGGAGTTTCGCAAACAACTCTAAATGTCTATACCAAGCAGTTTGCTAAAACAACTCCTTTGAAAATCATTAATAATCGCATTATTCTTGAAGCAAAACGGCTTATACGTTATACTCCCATGAGGATAAAACAAATCTCTTTAAGTTTAGGTTACGAAGATACTTCATATTTCATAAAACTATTTAAGAGAAATGTAGGAATATCACCCATAGAATTTAGGGAGCTTGACTAAACATCAATTCATACTCTACTTTGCACATACATTTCAGTTGGCGGCATTACCATGCCTCCAACTGATCTGCAATTTCCGGCATCATATCCTTTTTGAAAACAGGATTCTTTCCCTCTTTCTTCTGCTTGCGATAATCCTGAAGCAAGAAAACCGCCTGACGGGAAAGCAAAACGATGGCTACCAGATTGCACAGGGTGAGCAACGCCATCGTGATGTCGGCAAAACTCCAGGCAAAATCAAGCGAGACAACGGCTCCTACCATTACCATCGCAGCCACAGCAAGACGATAGATGAAGACTCCTAACTTGGAATCCTTGATATATCTCACATTGGTTTCACCATAATAATAATTGCCAATGATACTACTAAAAGCAAAAAGCCATATCATCACAGCCACAAAAGGATTTCCAATACTACCGATTTCATGGGTCAAGGCATCTTGCGTCAGTTGAATACCATTAGAAGCCGTAACGTCCACACCACTTACCAGGATGATGAATGCCGTGCAGGAACAAACTACCAGCGTATCCGTAAAGACGCCAAGAGCCTGTATCAATCCCTGTTTTACCGGATGGCTCACGGTAGCAACAGCCGCCGCATTTGGTGCACTACCCTCACCAGCCTCATTGCTGAACAAACCTCTCTTAATGCCCTGAATCACGGTAATACCTAACATACCTCCAGCAGCCTGATTGAATCCGAAAGCATTTTCTATAATAGTCAGCAAAACCTTTGGCAGACTGGTTATATTCCAGATGACCACACCAACGGCTATCAGCAGATAGACTATAGCCATGAGAGGAACCACAGTAGAAGAGAATTTTGCCACACGCTGGATTCCACCGAAAATGATAAGCAGAGTGAGTACAGTGAGAACTATACCCATAGTAGCAGGTTCAAAACCGAAAGCCTTCTGCCATGCCAGACAGATGGTATTACTCTGCACGGAATTGTAGGCAAAACCGAAAGTGATGATCATCAAAACTGCAAAGAGAATTCCCATCCATCCCTTTCCTAATCCATACTTCATATAATAGGCAGGTCCGCCATAAAAAGAAGTCTTTCCCTTTCGCTTATAGAGTTGGGCAAGCGTAGATTCGATAAAAGCCGAAGCCGAACCCAACAAAGCAAGCATCCACATCCAGAACACAGCTCCTGGGCCACCAATGCTGATGGCAGTAGCCACGCCAGCTAAATTTCCTGTACCTATACGACTGGCGAGTGCCACCACAAAGGCCTGGAAAGAAGAAATATGCTTCATCTCCCCATCCACCTTCACGTCCATAGAAAGTTCGTCATGTCCTATTTCTTCAGGTTGCACCTTATCTGGATGAAGCAACAACCTCACCATCTCCTTGATAAGACGGAACTGTACAAATCGGGTACGCCACGTAAAAAACACCGCACAGAAGATCAGGACAGAAATAATAATATACGACCAGAGAAAATCGCTAAACTGAATAAAAATGTTTTGTATTGATTCTACCATTTTCTAAAAAGCTGAATAATTTATCTATCAAACCTTATTTCCGCAACACTATAATTTAATATTTTTTATAAGCACCTGAGCAACAATAAGTTGCTCTGGATTTTGTTAACCAGACACATAATCCGATTGGAATCCTGATGCTCTGCATCATTGCTCCTATAGCCGAAGAATACCTTTTCCGCGGATTGATGATGCGAAAGATGCTGAAATGGAACATCAGTCCCTGATATGCTATCGTCGGCTCAAGCATCATGATAAGAAAGGCTTCCTTATCAAATTCCTCACCATAAGGGGAGAGTTATTCCTCCCCCTCTACCTTGCAGCTGTCGAACCCCATCTCCTTGGCTTTATCAGGACCAAAGGTAAAGTAGATGGCTTCGCCCTCATCACAAACCTCGCCTTGGGAGTTCTCGAGAGTCAAATGGATAGTAACGATGTTGCGGCGCTGACTGGCGATGTGACCACGCACCGTAATCTGCGAATCGGTGGTCATCACAGGCTTCTTGTACTTCACGTTGAGCTGCATCGTCACGCCGGTGGTCTGCAGTTTGCGGTTGATGACCCAGCCTGCCACTTCATCCATCAGCATACTGATGATTCCGCCATGCAGGGTATTGATCCAGCCCTGGTAATTCTCGCCAGGATTCCAGATGGTAAGCACATCCTCACCCTCTTCCCAAAACTCCAGATGCAATCCTACAGGATTGTTGGGGGCACAGCAAACACAGTTGTAACCCTCCTTGTTCAAATATGGATTTAATATCTTCTTCATTTTCTAATTGATTAAACTGATTTCTAACTGATTAAACTTTTTAAAACAATGCAAAGGTACGAATAATATCTGATAAGGCAAAGTTTTTAAAAAATATTATTGTTTTTCCGTCTGACTACCTAAAAATAGGGAGTCAGACGGAGCCCTAACTATTTAGAAGAAATAAAAAATACCTAGAAATAGGGATAAAGATGAGCACTTCATTATTTAGAATAAATAAAAAATACCTAGAAATAGGGATAAAGATGAGCACTTCATTATTTAGAATAAATAAAAATACCAATTATTAAGTATTGCTGGATTTAGAAATATCCTATACCTTTGCAGCATGAATTAGCGAGATGCTCGCGGGTGGCGAGCAAATGAACAAGAAATGATACAAAACATGAAGATTATACAAAAACATGAAGAAATGAAGAGAATTATTTTTATTATTTTAGGCAGCATCAATATTTGCCTTGCTTATGCACAGAGCTTTAACGGACAATATATCTCTGAATGGCAATGGGACATGAACAAGAATACCAATCTGATCAATCAGCTGAGATTGGAACTGAGTGTACCGATAGGAAAAGGAAAGGATTCGTTCGAGGCGGCTACGCTGCATGTGGCAAAGACCAACGATGGCATTATTGACGACTGGCAGGGATTTTCGAACATAGATGCAGACAATAACTTCGCCATGCTTGCCGTGCTGGGCTACATGCACGAGTGGAACTCGGGCCATCTGTTTGTGGGTGTGAGAAACGTGAACGAGGATTTCTTCACCTCTGATGTTACGGCACTTTTCCTGAACAGTTCTGAGGGAATCTTTCCTACCGTTGCATCCAGCTATCCGATAGCCAACTATCCGTATTCGGGCCTGACCCTTTACTTTGATGTAACCAAGGGAGGATGGACTTTCAGAAACAGTCTGTATAATGGTGCGGGATATAATGGCTGGAAAGCCCACGACAATCCTTTCCTGGTTCGCCCGAAGAAGGATGGAATCTTCAACATGTCGCAGTTGGAGTATGAACATAAAGGTGGAAAATACTTTGCGGGTGCTGCTGTCCATACCCGTCAATATCCGATCAACGAGGATGGCGAAATGGTTTCTGCCGATGAATCCAAGGGCAAAGCCACCTGTGCCTGGTGGGTTTACGGAGAGCAGAGCGTTTGGAAGGCTGGCGACAGGAACATTTCGTGCATGGTGCAATATTCCGAGAACACCAGTCATCAGAATGCCTGTTACCGATACGCAGAACTGGGCGGTGCCTATCAGGACGAGAAGAACGAGTGCGGTCTGTCGGGCCAGTACGCCCGCTTCCAGCAGGGTTCGGAATATTCGCTGGAAGTAACGTGGAAAAGACAGCTGACGGAATCCATTTCCCTTCAGCCATCGTTCCAGTACATCAAAAACGACAATGGAGACTTCACGACGTTTAGTGCCCGACTCTATGTCAGTTTCTAAAGGAAGAGATAATTAGCAAAAAGTGTACATCATTTTAGCTTTTAGAAGCAAAATGATGTACACTTTTTTTATATGATAAAACAGCAGCTATCTACTATTCTGAATGAAACTATAACATCTGAGATAATTCCCATGCCCTCACATGCGTTATGCCTTTGCGAGAAGGCAACTGAAGATCGTCAAGTGATACTACTACTTTTTCATAGTTATCCGCTATACATTCCAACGGAGCATATTCACGCTCTATTGTCTGCTCATCTACAAGCATATAAGTGGCTTGCACATAGATGATGCGATCGTTCTTGATGGCAACGAAATCAACCTCTTTATCCTTAATACTCCCCACATATACATCATATCCATGCCGTAACAGATCTAGATAAACGAGATTCTCCAACAAATACCCCGCTCCATATCCGAATCCGGCATAGAGATAGTTCTTGAACGACAAATCGTTCATATAGTATTTACAACTGCCAGAAAGAATCTCCTTCCCCTTGATATTATAGCGCAAAGCACGATGTGCAAGATAAACTTCTTCTATATATCCCAAATATAGAGATACAGTATCATACGAAGTCTTGCGTCCTTTGCTTTTTATGAAGTTGGTAATATTGGTAACAGAAAGAAGATTGGAAGAATTATTAACCAGATAGGCAAACAAATCTTCGAGCAGTCTTACATCGCGAATCGTATATCTGCGTATGATGTCTTTCAGTAATACCGTATCCTTCAATCCCGAAATATAGTTACGCTTTACATCGGAAGACTGGAAATGCACAAGTTCAGGATAACCACCATCCGCCATGTACTGCAAATAACTCACTCTGCCGGCAGGAAGCTGATGAATACTCGCATATTCCTCGTAAGACAACGGGAATATGTGAAATTCCACATATCTACCAGATAGAAGAGTAGATAATTCTCCAGAGAACATTTTAGAATTAGAACCTGTGATAAATATCTCGTAATCTTCAGTATAATCTTGAGACAGCGAGTTGACTACACGTTCCCAACCATCAATATCCTGCACTTCATCTATAAAGATATAAATTCGTCCTTCAGGTTTCAATTCCTCCCGGTACAAACGAATAAAATTATCCAAATCTTTATAGTTCTCTATAAAATCAAACGCTGTTAGTTCACGGTTGATAAAGACAATATTATTGCTACTGACACCCTGCTGCACAAGATGCATGGCTGTTTGACGCAATATATAACTTTTTCCCACACGTCGCTGTCCCGTAAGTACCTTCACCACCTTGCTGCCAAGATACGAAGCGACACTTTCGGTATAAAGCGGACGGGGAAAACCGCAATCGATGGTGTTGCCAAACCAAAGATTATACTTCTTTACTGATTCTATATTTTCGTTCATACTTGATTTTTTGTGCAAAGATAGCATTTTTTTCGTGTATAGCCGAAAATATCTCTGCTTTTAACAAGATTTTCGTCTATAGCCGAAAATTTCACTGCCTTTACTAAGATTTTCGTCCATAGACGAAAAAAAGATACAAAGATTGCTTCAATCTTATTTCCTAGCAATCCATTTCGGCAAAACCTATCCAAAACTTCTACAGCTATGTAGAATACGATTAGAATGATGTTAGAATACGATTAGAGCCCTATTCCAAAATCGGAATTTCGGAATAAGGCTCAGAAACATAGAATCAAAATGCTAGAATATCGGCTGACCTACGCAACCATTCGGTGCCTGAACATGAAGCAGGGAGGCGATGGTTGGCACAATATCGGTCATATAGGTCTGCCTGGTGGTTGCACCATGCTGGATTCCCCAGCCCATGAAAACCAGTGGAATATGAGTGTCGTACGGATTCCACTCACCATGATCGGTTCCCTTCATGCCGTGGGCATAGTAGTTCGGCTTCAATACGATGGCAACATCACCGCTACGCTCACGGTTGTAACCATTCACGATGCGCATCTTCACATCCTCAGGAATGCTCTCGGTCATCGTCTTCTCCATATCGCAGGCATACTGCACGCAGCTGTCTTCCTTCAAAACATCCACCACACTCTGCTTGATCTTGGCGAAATCCAACTTGTTTTCCTTGATGATGTTGCGGTTGAAAAACACCTGATAGTTCATCACGGTCTTTACCAGATTGCCCACGTTAGGATACTCCTGAGCCAGAGTCAGGTTCAGCTTCTTAGCCACCGCATCACCATCCCAACTGCCCGCAGGAATGCGGCGGTCTTGCAGGAAACGGGCGTTGTTCATCGCTCCATGATCGGCACTCAGGAAAACCAGATAGTTGCCCTTGCCCACCTTCTCATCAAGATAAGAAAGGAAATCGGCTATCGCCTTGTCCAGTCGCAGATAAGTATCCTCAGTTTCTACCGCATGAGTTCCCACTTGATGACCGATATAATCCGTGCTGGAGCAACTTACTGCCAGCAAGTCTGTTTCCTCATCAGCACCCAACTGCTCGCCGTCTATCGCAGCCTTTGCCAAATCTATCGTCAGCGAATTGCCGAAAGGTGTTCTTCTGATGATTTCATAACCATATTTTTTATAAAGAGCAGGGAGATTGAGCGGCAGCGTAGCCTTCACGCCCTTGCGGATTCCGTCCTCGTATTCATTTTCATCAGCAGTACTCTCGATGTAAGTATTCTTAGGATAGAGGGTGTTCCACTTTTCTGCGAGATAACGCTCCGGAAGATGCTGGTTGTTAAATGCATCTACCCATTTCGGCAACAGGTTCATATAGTAAGAACTGGTGATGAATTTTCCACTCTCATCATCAAACCAGTAGGCGCCGTTTGGATTATGACCGGCAGGAAGGATGGAAGCACGGTCTTTCAAAGCCACACCTACCACCTTGGCTCTGCCGTTGGATGCAATCTTCATCTCATCGCCGAGAGTCGTAACCCAGAGATTTCTTGGCGACATCAAGCCCGCCTTACTGTTGGAGCCAACTGGTTTCACGGTTTCATCATCCGTGCAATATACCTTCTTACCGTTTTTCACAAAATTATTTCCAGCAATGCCGTGAATAGACGGAACACTGCCCGTATAAATGCAGGTATGACCGATGGCTGTAACCGAAGGAACATAAGGAATCCTTGTATTTTCGCATGAAAAACCCTCGTGCAATAATCGTTTGAATCCTCCTTCACCATAACGTTTCTGATAACGATAGAGATAATCCCATCTCATCTGATCGACAACAATGCCCACTACCAACTTTGGGCGCTGAGCAGCGGATGAACTCATCTGTTGAGCGGATGCAGAAGTGCATCCTAACAAGGCCATCACTATAAAATTAAATACCTTCATTTTTCTTATTACATCTTTAAAACATCTGATAGAACGGGACATAAGTTTTCATCCCTTTGCATTCCGAGTGCAAAGATACAAGTATCATATTTCAAAGATATGATGGAAAAATGAAGAAACCATTAAACTCATCAGAACCAATCGGAATAAATCGCATGAGATAAGTATTTGCAATAAAAATTGGTAAATTCTTGCTAGCTATTTCAAAATATTGTATCTTTGCACCCGCAAAAGAAAGAAAAGTAGCAGTAAAAATAATATTATTTCAGACAAAATGGGAGACAGAATAACAACAATGGAGCAGGGAATGCAGCGACGCACAGAACTGCTCTTAGGAAAGGATAATCTGGAGAAATTACAGTCGGCACGTGTGCTCATCTTCGGTATTGGAGGTGTGGGCTCTTGGTGTGCCGAGGGACTTTTGCGCAGCGGCGTGCGCAACATCACTATCGTGGACAGCGACCGTGTCTGCGTAACCAACTGCAACCGCCAGCTGATGGCAACAAGCCGTACCATCGGAGAAGTAAAGGTGGATGCACTGCGCGAACGACTGCTGGAGATCAATCCCAAAGCCAACATCACGGCTTATCAGAAAATCTATCAGGCTGAAACTGCCGACGAATTCCACATGGAGGAATATGACTTCATCATAGACGCCATCGACTCACTCAAGGATAAGGCCGACCTGATACTCCGGGCCACTGCTCTTCCAAAGGAAATCACATTCATATCTTCTATGGGTGCTGCTCTCCGTCGCGACCCGTTCAAGGTCAGGAAGGCAGAGTTCTGGAAAGTAGAAGGTGATCCTTTAGCCAAAGCCTTGCGTAAAAAATTCAAGAAGAACAAATCCTTCCCTCGCCGCAAATTTCAATGCGTATATAGCGAGGAAACACCGATGAAGAATATGGGTGTAAACAAAGCCTGCGGAACAGGCGGTTGCCTATGTCCTAAAGCGAAACTTCTCAACGGAGAACGGGGAACAGACACTGCCGTCTATGACGCTCCTGGCGATCAGAGTCTTGTAGAACATGAATGGTGCTCTACCAAGGCGCAGATCAATGGTTCACTCTGCCACATCACCGCTACTTTCGGTATGGCAATTGCAGGTATGGTAATCAATCACATCATCGATTGATTATCATATCATAGACTGATATTTACATCCCTCACAGGCGAATATCTCACAAGAAAATCCGATGAAAAAATGAAGAATAATTATTCAGGAAAACTACAACAATTGCTATCTTTGCTGACGTGTGTGCTGATGGTTGCGGCTGTCAGTATCCGTAGAGATGGCAAGGTGGCAGGACGCTATGTGAATCAGCAACAGACGGTCCAGCCAAAGACAGAGACAATGATTGTACTTGAGGATGGTTCCGTGCAATTGAATACTACAGAACTTGGAAAAGATATCGTAGGCTATGGAGGCACTGTTCCATTGGAGATTACCTTGCAGGATGGCAGGGTAAAGAGTATCAGAGCACTTGCTAATTCAGAGAGTCCCGATTTCTTTACTGAGGCTTCTGCCCTTCTTACTAAATGGAATGGCAAGACGATAGAAGACGCTCAGAAGATGAAGGTGGACGCCGTGTCTGGGGCGACGTTCTCTTCAAAGGCAATCATCGGAAACGTGCAGCGAGGACTTCAATATGCAGCCAAGAATCCTGTAAAGACTTCAGTATGGTCAGAGTTTGATTTCTCTGCCAAGGCTATAGTCGGACTGATTGTTGTGCTCATGGCAGCCATCGTACCGCTTTTCATTAAGAACAGACGATATAGGATAGCTCAGCAAATCCTGAATGTCATAGTGCTTGGATTCTGGTGCGGTTCTTTTCTGAACTATACATCAATCATCAGCTATATGTCAAATGGCATGAACGTAGTGGCATTGATAGTGCCGGTCATCATGCTAATCACGGCATTCGTATATCCTCTCTTCGGCAAGAAATCATACTATTGTACGCATGTGTGTCCCTTCGGTTCTTTGCAGGAACTTGCAGGGAAATGCGTTGGATATAAAGTCAGAATGAAACCAACGACAGCCAGACGACTGGATATGTTCCGCCAGATTCTGTGGGCCATACTCATGCTGTGCTTGTGGACGGGTATATGGTTCGACTGGATTGATTATGAGCCCTTCTCTGCCTTTGTATTCCAGTCAGCATCATGGGTGGTCATAGCCATCGCCATAACCTTCGTGGCACTCTCAACGGTAATCATGCGACCATACTGTCGCTTTGTCTGTCCTACAGGTTCGCTTTTGAAATACAGTCAATATTCTATTTTAAAGAAAAAGAAATAAAAATAAACCGGTCATTAGAACGCATGATAAACGATGCATTCTGACGGCCGGTTTTTATTTTGGCATGAACTTTCAAAAATAAAATCATCATTTTTAGGTATTGCATATTTCCTGAAAAGTCAGTACCTTTGCACCCGCAAACAAGACCGAGGCAGGAATGGCATATATTCCAGTCTCAGCCGGAAAGCATGGAATAAAAGCAACGGATAAGCGAGAAACAG
>OJKP01000310.1_pt1 | contig 37811 bp, 30 predicted proteins | sample 1596521 | NCBI WGS metagenome assembly OJKP01 (sample SAMEA4350130, study PRJEB24818) | metagenome | biome: human; feature: gut; material: faeces | place: Denmark | collected 2013-09
GAGTATATATATACTTAACCTAAGTTTATATATTCTTAAGCTGAGTTTTTATATACTTAGCCTAAGTATAGAACTTTCATGGTGAAGGAAGTAGTTTTTTAATGTGAGGGTTCCTGGATTTATCGAAAAGAAAAATCTGGCGATTCGAATGAAATTCCATATCTCTAGGCTTGATTTTTATATATCCAACCTATATTTATATATATCTAAGCTTAATATTTATATCTAGGCTAGATCTATAGAATTTCTCATAATGGAGTAACCTTTTCCTTTTCATCATAAGTTTTCGGCTTTAGACTCGCAAGTGAAACTACCTATACAAACAAAAAAATCTGCCGTAACAAGCTTGTTCACCTGCTACGACAGATTTAAATTGCCAACTTATTACGACAGAATTTAAAAACCTCAAAATATTACTCTGTTTCGCTTTCTACACTTGATACGTATAAATTATCGATAATGCCATCGGCCAAGCCGATAACCGGAACATAGATGTATTCCGCTTTGACCAGATTAGATATCGTAAGGAATATCTCGGCTGCCGGGACGATAACGTGTATATAAGTAGGTATCCGAGTGACGTTATATGCTACGCTACGAAATAGGCTAACTCGCTTATTGGCTGGCGTAGGCAAGAAATTGGGACTCAAGAAACGTTTTATCGGTGCTTTGATATTCCGATTAAAGAAACCAGGCAAACTGCGTGAGTTGCTTTGCCTACCAAGACTTCTACAACTTCGTGACCGTTACGACGTAGCAAATCTTCCAGGGCTATGGCCTGAGTAAGATGGCCTCGGCCTTCTCCTTGCACTACAAACAGAACTTTAATCGACATAAGTATTAATGATGCATCGTTATGCAAAGTCGTCAATCAAATACATTTCGCCGAACCAATCGTCGACTACCTGCTCCAAGTTCTCATAGGCCTCTTCGGGCGATTCGCCGTAAGCGCTACACAAAGTGTTACTTACTACGTAGGCATAAAAACCACCGCCGGTTGCGGACTCAACGGTGTATTCATTTCCATTCAGTTTCATATCAGACCTCCTTTATTTTTTGATACCGCAAAGATGCCTAACAGATATTTCAAGAATGTGTGGGAAAAGCTACATTGTTATATCATCTAGCAACCCACCACAAGCGTCTTCCAGAATATCCAATACATTTTCGAAACCTTGCGCTCCGCCATAATACGGGTCGGGCACGCTGTCTACCACCTTCGTTCTACAATAATCGGTCATACGATGGATTTTCTTCATGGTTTCCAAATCAGGAGCACGGTCGTTCAGCTTGTCGATATTGCTGTCGTCCATACCCAGTATCAAATCGAAATCGAAAAAATCGTCAGTACATATCGGGCGCGACAGATGAGTTATGTTATATCCTCGCCTTATGGCATGTGCACGCATACGCTCATCGGCAGGCTCTCCGCGATGAAAAGATATCAACCCTGCCGAGTCGACCTCTACTTCATGCTCCAATCCGGCACGTTTTAAGTAAGTACGCATTATTTCTTCTGCCGACGAAGAGCGACAGATATTACCTAAACACACAAACAATATTCTTTTCATTCCGATTTTTTCTTTTTCGATTATAAATCTACCTTACGATTCTCCTTTATGGATATATCCGACAATATAGTTACCGATGTCCACAATGCCAAGTCTTGCAGAGAAGCAGGATAAGGTATTTCGCCTTTCTGGTCAACCTCAACCGCTTTCAGCATGATATAATCCATCCCATGATGATGCGAGTCGCACTGTATAGCCTTTTGTCCCCAACGTTTCCAGTAGTCGCTTTCGTACTTATCTACATAAAAAGCATCGTCTTCCCAACGCTCTTCGGCACTGACACCTTCTATATATATAAGCCTTTCATTCCCCTTCCATACTCCTTTGGTGCCCTGAACTTCAAAATCAAGACTACGCGGACGAGGTAATGTAGTATCATGAACAAGCGATACAAGCACTCCCTGCTGAGTTTCTATCTGGGTAGTGATGATATCACCCGTAGCTATATGAGGAATATCAGCATCGCTACCCGACAGCTCTTTCATCTTATGACGTAACCCCACAGCCTTAGATGCGAACGAAGTAAGACAAGTCAATCGGTCGGTCTTACCTATACCGCCAATCATACAAAGCGGAGCGAATCCGTGCGTAGGATACATATCGCAGTTACGCGACAAATAGTAACCGCTGCGCCATACACTCTCACCGCTGCGTCGTCCCAACTTTCCGTTGTCATCAAGCAATAGTGAACGTAAGTCATGACGATATCCACCACGCATATAGACTATTTCTCCCAATAAGCCCTCTGCCACCATTCGATTAACCGATTGTATCTCACGTAAGAAAAGCGTATTTTCGAGAGGATAAACTATGCAATGGTTCTGATGAGACAAATAGACAAGAGGCTGATATTCGTCAGCATAAAGTCCGCCTTTTATTTCGAGTGCTACATGGCAATGCCGCTGCACACACTCCATAGCATGACTTACATGCAATATCCACGGTGTAGTAATGAACACCAATTCTGGTTTCTGCTCATCGAGCATGGCAAGATAGCTGTCCTCTCCATCGCCATAGCAAGCCACGCCCTCTACTCCCTGAAAATCGGAGTAAGGATCTGCCACGCCTACTATATTATAAAAAGGGATTTCGCCAGCCAACCGGAACAACTGCTTACCTCTGTATCCGAATCCGATAAAAGCTGTTTTTATTCTTTCCATCGCTTGCCACTTAATATTATTATCGATAACGCAGTTTAACCCACACACAGGTACCTATATCAATATTTAATTCCTACCGCTACCGGGTACACTCTACACGGGTCGAAGAATGTAGCGCAACTATTTACCATGTGTTTCACATCAGCTTTCAGTTTTCCGCTGAACACCTTCTTGCCGTTCAGCATCACTGTTACCTTTTTATCAAGGTCTACCAACTTATCGCATAAGTAAAGAGTAAGTTCACCGCCAGTAGCCGGAGCATACGATTTCTCAAACTTCATCTCGATACCCCATTTCGGATCTTTCTGAACTGTCTTATAAGCAACCTTATCAATCTTTAAATCGATAGTATTGTCTGAAACAGTCATTTCATAACGAGTACGTCCGTCTTGATCCAATCCTTCAGGACGTTTCTTCACTGCCAAGTTATAGAAACCTTCACGATAGCGTCCGTCCATAGGATAATCTTCCCAACATACATATTTAGGATACGGATTACGGACAAACTGTTTCAGCCACGGGGTGGTAGGATTATAGTCGATGTGATGTCCTTTGCCTGGTATTAGTTCAACCCAGTGGTTGTATAATCCGGGATGCAATGCCTGTAAGCTATCGTACGCCTCTTTCACATAACGACTGAGAATATCACGGTAGAAACCAAAGTCCTTATCACCGGTACGCAGTGAGAAAGCTATATTGGCGCAGTTCTCTGCAGGAGCGTTTTTCAGCGGTTCGCCTCCCGCCATCGGACCAGCAGCTGCCAGATAATCGGCATAGAACGAAGCTAAACGCTGGCTACCGTATCCACCCTCGGAAATTCCGAAGAAATACACACGTAGCGGGTCAATATTTCCAGATACAAATGATTGACGAAGCAAACGCTCCCATATAGCTTGCTTGCCTTTCTGCCACCAACGATAGTATTGTCCTTCGCTTGGAATCTGCGGAATGAAATAAAGAGACGGAGCATCATCGAATCTGCTACATATCTTCAAGCCGGTGCTCCACTCATTTTCCTTAGGTCCCGAACCATGTATATAAAGAAACAGCGGATATCCTTTATTTGGGTCGACCTGACCCTTCGTACCACAATAATAAGGCATTACGGTATTCGGTTCAGATCCTTCGGGCATGTTCCATTTGCTTGCTGTAGATGCAGACAGAGGAGACAAAGCACCCAGCTTTTCTTCAGATGCTTCGTAGTTTGCGCTTTTCCAACAAGCCCATACACTATCACACCACTGGTTTACTTCGTTCTTCTTTACCTTCTTAGATATGCTGTATTCTACCTTTTCACCTTTAAGGCTATTGGCAAAATAAGTTGCGATATCTTTTTTGTTATCTGTAGCGTTAGCGCCACAAGCAAACAATGGATATAACATCATACCCAACGATAAATAAAGGATATCAACTGCTTTCATAGATTCTTATCTTAAGTTATTTTTTGTGCTTCTTGCTTTTCTTAGCCCAACCGTCTTCTCCGAAATCGGGCTTTTCGCCACGCAAAGGACGGTCGTCGTGTTGGAAGAACTTCATCCAATCGTCTTTTTTCTTCGGTCCGCGCGCTTCTGTATATCCGCGTTCCTCACGACTTGGCTTAGCTTTCTTCTTTGCAGGTTCTTCGGTTGCTGCTTTCTTTCTTCCGCCACGTGCCGGTCTTTCTTCATTGTCAGCAGTCGACTTTCCGCGTTTTCTTCCGCCCTTATCGCTCTTTCCGTTATTTTCTCCAGCAACTTCTACCGATACCTTACGTCCGTTTACCGAAGCCTTGTTCAGCGCCTTGATTACCATAGGAGCCTGCTCTTCTGCAACTTCAAAGAATGAGAAGTTCTGCATCAAGTCGATACGACCTATCTGTATACGCTCTTTCTTCAAGTTACGGTTTATAAGTTCTATGATTTGGTTAGCGTAGAATCCATCGGTCTTACCCATATTAAGGAACAGACGTTCGTATCCTTCTTCAGCTTTACGCGCAGTCTTCTGTCTGTCAGAGCCACGTGACTTACGGTCTTTAGAATCACCTCTCTTATCACCGCCAGCCTTTGGTTCTTCTATCTCGGGGGCATTCTTGTAATATTCAAGGAAGCGGTTGAACTCCATTGAAACCACACGTTTCACCAAGTCTTCTTTGCTCAGCCATTCCAGCTTGCGATAGATACCCGGCAAGAACGATTCAATTTCCTCTTCGTTCACCTTTACCTTTTCGATTTCATCTATCACCTTGATGAGCTGCTGCTCACAGATTTCCTTACCCGAAGGCAATGAACCGATAGTGAATTTCTTATTGATGATACGTTCTATCTCGCGCATTCTGCCTTTTTCGCGCAGATTTACTATAGCGATAGAAATACCAGTCTTTCCGGCACGTCCTGTACGTCCACTACGGTGAGTGTAACTTTCAGTATCATCTGGCAAACCGTAGTTGATAACGTGTGTCAAGTCATTCACGTCGAGTCCGCGCGCAGCCACGTCGGTAGCAACCAACAACTGCAGATGACGCTGACGGAACTTCTGCATCACCAAATCGCGTTGTGCCTGGCTCAACTCGCCATGCAATGAATCAGCGTTATATCCGTCTTGAATCAACTTATCGGCAATTTCTTGTGTCTCTTTACGAGTACGACAGAAAATGATACCGTAGATTTGCGGATAGAAATCAACTACGCGCTTCAATGCCGCATATTTATCTTTCGCATGAACGATATAAGCTATGTGATTTACGTTCTTGCTACCCTCGTTCTTAGTACCGATTGTAATTTCTTTAGCATCGTGCAGATATGTTTTTGCGATGCGTGCGATATCCGGACTCATTGTAGCCGAGAACATCAGCGTATTACGGTCTTGCGGAACTTTCTCCAAAATGGCGTTGATGCTGTCGGTAAATCCCATGTTAAGCATTTCGTCGGCCTCATCCATCACTACGTCTTTGATAGTTTCAAGATGCGCCACCTTACGCTCCATCAAGTCAATAAGTCGTCCTGGAGTAGCTACTATGATATGCACTCCCTGCTTCAGGCTACGAATCTGGCTTTCGATAGACGAGCCACCATATACGGGGAGTATCTTTAAGTCGGTTATGTACTTTGAGTAGTCAGTCAAGTCGCCTGCAATCTGCAAGCAAAGTTCACGTGTAGGGCACAAAATCAAAGCCTGTGGCACACGTTGTTTCACGTCAATTTTCTGTATCAGCGGCAGACCAAATGCGGCTGTTTTTCCGGTTCCGGTTTGTGCCAGAGCCACTACATCATTGCCATTTCCCAACAGATACGGAATTACTTCTTCTTGTACCGGCATGGGACTTTCGTATCCCATCTCTTCAATTGCCTTGCGTATTTCCGGGGAAACGCCAAGTTCTTCAAATGTCTTCATCTATTTTTTACTGTCTAAATTCGAGCGACAAAGGTAAGAAAAGTTTCGCAGAAAGTGCTTATTTATAGGCTAAATACGAATTTTATACAGTCGTTTATTTTCATTTTATACGTTTTAACAAATACAAAGACCTGTAGCAAGCCATCATGCAATGTAAGACATCGATATTGTTAGGTATACACAGCCTTCATTTTACTCATTTTTGGGTATTGAACACCTTCTGCGCGAGGAGTAATTTTACCATGTTAAAAACATACGATATGGCTAAACTAATAGATACTACAACTCAAAAACATCACATCCAAGAGATGCATATAAAAAGATGGCTTAAAGGACTTTTCATATTGCTGCTAACCCTGATTTTTGTTACCGCAAGCCTTTACGCCTCACACACCGACAGCATCCGCTATTCGGCACACACCACGGGCGGCATCTACTATGATCGCTGCTTCATTATTCTGTCGGCCCTCACGCTTGTCACACTCTTCTTGTTCTGTTTAGGATGTTGGCAATGGAAGCACCGCTTACATCACCGATAAGCATTCGCTTTAAAACATGAAAAAATCAAGAGGCACGAGACCAAGCCGCACCTCTGAAAACAGGAAATGTTATCATACCCATACTTTTTCGAACTGACTTTCGCCAATGGTTCATTACCGAATGCTACAGCACTAATAATCATGTGTATATAAATATAGGAGAGGCGTGCACTTCAAAAAAATGCACGCCACTCCTATTATATATATGATATTCTCTTAGAACAAATAAGCCAGTGATACCTGCCAAGTGTTCTTCTTCATATCATACTTCTTGCCTTCTTCCTCGTATTTCGCTACCTTGTTAATAGAGAAATTGTAGTTTACGCCGATTTGCAGATGCGAAATCAACTTAACGCCGGCACCTACGTTGAATGTAGTGTTACAATCTTTGATATCGTAATCGCCAAAATGTCCGCTACCTACATTGAAACCGAACTGAGGTCCTGCAGCTACGTAAACACCTGCCATACTACCCAATCCGAAGTTATACTTCAGGTTTACAGGGATTTCAATAGTCTTCAAGTTCTTGTCGTAGCTCTCGTTTTCATATTCCACCTTAGCGCCCGACTGTGTGTACAATGCTGCAGCGTCAATACCTACGCCGATAACAGGAATAGTAAACTCAGCCATCGGACCGATAAAGAAGCCGGTACGATTGTCCGAATTGATATCACTGGCAGAGAATGTCACCTTAGAGATGTTCAAACCGCCTTTCAAACCGAATTTCAATTGCGCCTGTGCCGGCATCGCCATCATAAGGCATGCCATCAGCGCCAGTGTTGATAATACCTTTTTCATGTCTTTAGTTTTTTAAGTGTTGATAATATGTTTATTAAAGTTCTCCTTTACGTATCGCTTCCATAATATTGGCAGGAGCACGCTGTGCCAGAAACTCACGCTTCATATAGTCCATGTAAGGAGCTACATGCTCAAAGAATTTGTGATATCCCTTGCACAGATAGTTAAGTCCCGACTCTCCCGTAGCGGTCTTGCAGAAGCGGTTCTTCGGGCACTCACCGTTGCATGCAAACAAGTAATCGCACTCTTTACACTGCGTAGGCAATGAGTTTTGCTTAGCCAAGCCGAACTTCTGCTGTTTCTCGCCATACATCATCTCTACCAACGTATTGCTATAGATGTTACCCAACTTATACTGCGGGAATACGAAGTGGTCGCACGTATATACATCGCCGTTAAATTCCATTACAGATGCGTGTCCGCATGTTTTGGCCAACGTACAGATGCCCGGTTGCTCGCCTACCCAATTGGCTAAAGTAGCGTCGAACAGTTGTATATAATACTCGCCCACGTCATTACGTACCCACTCATCGAAGATGGTACATAAGAAATTACCCCATTGTTCGGGAGTTATAGAGAAATCAGCCATAGGTTGTCCTTCGGCTTCTTCTACGGCAGCCAAGTGTCTTCCGTCTGAATGGCGGAAAATACGTTCTACTATCGGAGTAAACTGTATGTATTTACATCCTATCTCCTTAAAGAAGTGATAGAAATCGAGCGGATAGTCGGCGTTGAAATCGTTCACTACGGCAAGGGCGTTCCATTCTACTCCATGCTTGTTAAGCAAGTTTATACCCTGCATCACCTTAAAGAACGAAGGTTTTCCCTGCTTGGTCTTACGATACTCATCGTGAAACTCCTGCGGTCCGTCTATCGATACCCCCACTAGCCAATTGTTCTCCTTGAAGAACTGGCACCACTCGTCGGTAAGCAAGGTACCGTTAGTCTGAATGCAGTTATCTATAGTACGTCCGTTGCCATACTTACGCTGCAGCTCCATAGCCTTTTTATAGAAAGAGATAGGGCGCATCAGCGTTTCTCCACCGTGCCAAGTAAACAATACCTGCGGCATGGTCTGTGAGTTTATATATTCGGCAGTGAATTTCTCAAGCAATTCCTCGCTCATCACGTGCTTGGGGTTGTCTTTATATAATTGAGCTTTCTCTAAGTAATAGCAATAATCGCAAGCCATATTACAAAGAGACCCTACCGGTTTAGTCATAATATATAGCGGTCGGGCAAAAGGTGCAAATGTACTCATTAGTATTATCGTAAATGTTTCAATTGCAAAAATAACATATAATTCCCCTTTTGCATATTTTATCGCTATTTTATTCAACTTTTAAAATATGATTCCATCTGTACTGTTCACGCCATGATTAATTTATAGACGATGTTCCACATGAAACAAAGCAAAATTTTACAAAGTCAACAATATCATGAAACTTTTCAACAAAGTCGTCTCACATCGACCGATGTGAACGTTCGTAACGGTCGATGTGAGCGTGCGTATCGGTCGATGTGAGCGTGCGTATCGGTCGAAGTGAGACGACTTTGTCGAAATAAGCGGAAGACTTACATTTATCAATAACAAATTTTCACTTGCTCCTACCGGAAAAATCGTTTATCTTCGTTTTATCTATTAAAAACGGGAATTATGGGAAGAGTAATTAAGCTTATTTTATATTACATAGCCTACCAGCTGGCGTTTCAGGGAGTCTTTGCTTGCGGATTAGTTCTGCTTACACATATCAATTTCGATAATATCGGAGCCAGCCCTTACTTTATGCCGGGCATCATGGCATGTCAGGCACTTGCCACACTTGCCGTAGGCATTCATCTGATGCTTGGAGGGTACGTTTTAAAAGAGAAAAAGAACTTCTCTCTCTGCTCATTAAATAAAATGGTAGTCGCCGCATTGTTTATAATAAGCATGGGGTGCTGGACCAACTATCTTAACGAGTTGCTAAATTTACCCAATAACTTGGAAGAGGCATTCGATGCTATGCTTAATTCTCCATTAGGCATATTCTCGATAGTGATATTGGCACCGATAGTAGAAGAACTGCTATTCCGCGGAGCAATACAAGGACATCTTATGAAGATATGGAAGAATCCGAAATGGGCTATACTGGCCTCATCAGTGATATTCGGATTAGTGCATGGCAACCCCGTGCAAATTCCCTTTGCCATAGTAACCGGACTAGCGTTGGGATGGGTGTATTATCGCACCGGCAGCCTGTTGCCCGGCATATTGATGCACTTCATAAACAATGGCTCGTCGGTAGTGCTTTACTATCTGCTCGGTAAGACCGATACTACTATGTGCGAACAACTCGGTTCTGGCGGCGCCGCATGTCTGGCATTAGCCGGAGCTATAGTCAGCGCAATATGCATATGGTACCTTAACGATAAAAGTTTCAAGTGCCAAGGCGCAGCTTACTCTGATACGGAGCATTAATTTGCAAGTTAATGCTTAACTTTGCGGCATGAAAACGTATGTCGATGTCATAGTACCTCTGCCCATAGCGGCACATTATACTTACTCCGTGCCTCCGGAACTAGAAGGAAGGATACACGAAGGAGGCCGAGTTGTTGTTCAGTTCGGAGCGAAAAGGTATTATACCGCCATCGTGGTGAAATTGCATCACACTCCGCCCGAAGCGTACGAAACGAAAGACATTTTTGAACTTATAGACGAAAAGCCTATTCTGCTGAAACAACAGTATAAACTGTGGCGATGGATAGCCGACTATTACTTATGTACGCTTGGCGATGTGTATAAGGCAGCGCTGCCATCGGGCATGAAAATAGAAAGCGAAACAATGGTGGCTCTAAACGAAGAGTTTGAGAGCGACACACCGCTTACACCCAAAGAGCAACAGCTTTTAGGACTGCTGAAAGCTGACGAAGAGCAGTGTATAAATCAGTTGGAGAAGCAAAGTGGACTAAAGAATTTGCTCCCCACCATTAACCTACTGCTAGAAAAAGGAGCTGTGGTGATAAAGGAAGAGCTGAAACGAAGCTATAAGCCTAAGTTGGAAGCCCGTGTGCGACTCACACCTCAGATGCAGAACGAGAAGATGCTGCATATTCAACTCGACATGCTATCGAAAGCTACCAAACAGCAAGCGATGCTGATGAAATATCTGCAACTGTCGGGATGGACAAGCCCCGGATGTTTCTTGAACACCGTTACCAAAAGCGCATTGATAGAACAGGCGCAGGCTTCGTCGGCCATACTGAACGAACTAGTTAAAAAGCAAATACTCGAAATTTATTTCGAAGAAACCGGACGACTGACGAAGGGAGATGTACAGACCGTGCCGCTAAACCAACTGAGCGACGCTCAGCAAAAGGCATACTCCGCCATACTCGATTCATTCCGCACAAAGAACGTCTGTCTGCTGCACGGTGTAACATCGAGTGGAAAGACAGAGATATACATTCATCTTATAAAACAAGCCATCGATGCCGGAAAGCAGGTGTTGTATCTGCTTCCGGAGATAGCCCTCACCACACAGATTACCGAACGACTGAAACGTGTATTCGGCAACCGACTGGGGGTATATCACTCTAAATTCCCCGATGCCGAGCGAGTGGAGATATGGCAAAAACAACTCTCGGCACAACCCTACGATGTAATATTGGGCGTACGCTCATCGGTGTTCCTACCATTTCAACGATTGGGACTGGTAATAGTGGACGAGGAGCATGAGACTACTTACAAGCAGCAAGACCCTGCCCCGCGCTATCATGCACGTAGCACTGCCATCGTGTTGGCTTCGATGTTCGGTGCCAAGACGTTACTCGGCACAGCTACCCCAAGCCTCGAATCATATTATAACGCCACACATGGCAAATACGGATTGGTGCAACTCACCGAACGACATAAACAGATACTGCTTCCACAGATAGAAGTGGTAGACATAAAGGAACTGGCACGCAAAAAACGGATGACGGCACAGTTCTCGCCACTATTGCTGCAAAAAATTCGTCAGGCACTCGATAATAAAGAGCAGGTTATCCTCTTTCAGAACCGACGAGGTTTTGCGCCGATGATAGAATGCCGCATCTGCGGATGGGTGCCACGCTGCAAAAACTGCGACGTGAGCCTCACCTATCATAAATCGCTACGCCAACTAACGTGTCATTACTGCGGATATACATACGCAGTGCCAGCCTCGTGCCCGGCATGCGGAAGCGTAGAACTTGAGAACCGCGGATTCGGCACCGAAAAGATAGAGGATGATATCAAACTGATATTCCCCGAAGCTAAAGTAGCACGCATGGACCTCGACACCACACGCTCGCGCACTGCCTACGAAAGAATTATCTCCGACTTTGAACAAGGACGCACGGATATATTAATAGGTACGCAGATGGTATCGAAAGGACTCGACTTTGACCATGTAAGCGTAGTAGGAATACTAAACGCCGATTCGATGATGAATTATCCCGACTTCCGCTCGTACGAAAGGGCATTTCAGCTCATGGCGCAGGTGGCAGGACGTGCAGGGCGCAAGAACAGACAAGGGCTGGTGGTACTGCAAACCAAGTCGCCCGACGAACCTATCATCCATCAGGTGGTAACAAACGACTATGCTTCGCTCTACAAAAGTCAGATGGAAGAACGGAGTCTGTTCAGATACCCTCCTTTCTACCGACTGGTATACGTATACCTGAAGCACCGGAAAGAAGATATCTTGGAGCAGGCAGCCACGCTGATGGCAGGCTATCTGCGAAACGGAATGGGAGAACGAGTATTAGGTCCCGACAAACCGCCCGTGGCACGAATACAGACTCTTTACATCAAGAAGATAGTGGTGAAGATAGAGCAAACAGCATCGCTGGCGAAAGTAAGGGAGTATCTGCTCGGAGTGCAACAAGCCATAAAAGAGGATGAACGTTTCCGCTCGCTTATAGTATATTACGATGTAGACCCAATGTAATGATACAATGATAATAAAGACCATATAACAATGAATATAGAATTAGACGTACATACGCATACCGTAGCTAGCGGACATGCTTTCAGCACTCTGCAAGAGATGGCACAGGCGGCAGCCGACAAAGGACTGAAACTATTGGGAATAACCGAACATAGTCCTGGCATTCCCGGCACATGCAACCCTATTTATTTCCGTAATATCCACGTGGTGCCTCGCCAAATGTACGGCATAGAGCTGATGTTAGGAGCCGAAATAAACATCACCGATACAAAAGGAACCCTCGACCTTGATGAGAGTTACTTGAAACTGCTCGACCTTCGCATAGCCGGAATTCACTCGCTATGCTATAGTCAAGGCACCAAAGAAGAGAATACCTACGGCATGGTGCAAGCCATCAGCAACCCATACATTAATATTATAAGTCATCCGGGTGACGGCACAGCCGACTTGAACTTCGAGCCGATAGTATTGGCGGCGAAGGAACATCACACCCTGCTTGAGATTAACAACTCATCGCTAAAACCGTCGCGCGGAAAGAAACAGGCTCGCCCTAATAATTTAGAAATACTTCGCCTTTCAAAGAAATACGAAGTACCCGTAATATTAGGTAGCGATGCCCACATTTCGTTCGACATAGCCACATACGACTATGCCCTACAGTTGGTAGCCGAAACGGAGTTTCCCGAAGAATTGATAATGAACACATCGGTAGAGAAGTTCAAGAGTTACTTGTCGCTATAAGCACATAACTCCGCCAAAGCCCTCTATTTTGGCATTTTATCGGCAAAAAACTCACTTTTTATTTGGAAGATACGGCAAAAATGCCTTATCTTTGCATTGCTTTCGTAATGAAGCACGATTGGACTATGGTGTAATGGCAGCACAACAGGTTTTGGTTCTGTTTGTCCAAGTTCGAATCTTGGTAGTCCAACCTAAAGAATCCCCGTCGATTATTTCGATGGGGTTTTTTTATGCCTTTTTCTAAAGTGGACACAAATAAAGGAATACCTGAGTTCGGGATAATTTTAGAATAAGGCCAGCTGTTTTGAGTCCTCAATATAGTATCCTTGCAATGCATCTGGTTTGTTTTCAAAGAAACAATAAGCACCTAGTACAGCCACCAGATTTACTAGGGAATTCGTTATCGAACGATGTCTGGAATGCACGAGCTGTGCTTTGTTTTTGAGCAGATCATTAATCGTCTCAATGATATACCTCTTTCTGAGCATCATTTTATCATAAAAGGACATAAGCCTGTTCTTCATGTTCATCTTAATTCCATGTACCAGCTGAATACCGTCGTAAAATAAGGAATCAAACAGTTTGGGAGAGATATAGCCTCTGTCCGCAAAGACCTTTCCATACAAATCTTTGGCAAGTACTTTCCATACTTTGGGATTCCTGTCGTCAACATTCGCTCCTGTAAGACAGAATGTTATAATTTCTCCTCTGTCATTACACAGCAGATGAAGCTTGAATCCGTGACACCATCCCATTGTGCCTTTGCCATCGGCGGCCACCCCTTTGAATACTTTGTTGGCATAACGTCTCAGATTGTGGCATACCGGTATCATAATGCTGTCAACAAAACCTATCCCCGTACATCTTCCGAACGCAAAAAGTTTGAGGAAGAAAACAAGCTTGAAGAACACGCGTTGTTCCAGTTCTACAAATCTGTTATATGATACAGCATTAGGGAAATCAGGTTTCATGTGTCCACAAATACAATAGATGTAATAGTGTTTGAAGTTACAATAAGTCCAGAAATGGAAAAGAAAAAGAATAGTCATTATTTCACTATCCGACAGCGAAGCTTTTCGATTACGATGTTGCCTTCCATCAGTGACCGGAAGAAGATTTTTCTTCAATTCAAGATCAAAATTCTTATCAAACTCATCAATAATACAGAAAATTTCCGTAACTTTATCCTTGGTAATCATTGTTGTTAATTTTGTAATTATTTGTTTGTCAGACTTAAAGATACAAAATAATCCGGTGATTACCAACTTTTAAGGATGCTTTATTATCCCGAACTCACGTTGTTGATGAGAAATAGGAAAACAAAAGGATTCTTAGAATTAGGATTAAAATTGAGTATGCTAGTAGCGGTATAAATATGCTGTATTGTCAAAGAACGGTTCAGAAACCATAAATTCAGCTTCGAAAATATGGTGATTATTATACATGTTGATTACATTATTTTAGAATTTGCCACAAATAAACCATGTAGCAATTAATCTATATAAAGTTTACTGATATTAATTCTTTAATATTTGCATAGTTGTTTTCTTTTCCGTATATTGTCCCATGTTAGTTGAATGAATATATTAAGAAGCTTAATTTTGAAAACTAAATTCAGTCTATGACTCTCAATGATCAGACACGCATAATAGATTTATGGGTACAATTTTGGGATGGAAATGAAATGGCATTTTCTCAATTGTACTGTTTATGCTTTGATGATTTATTAGCTTATGGTCGTAGAGTTGGGGGAGATAATGAAATGGTAGAAGACTTGATTCAAGACCTTTTTCTGAAACTTTATCAGAAAAAGATAATTCTTGAAGATAATACAAAGTTACGTTCCTTCCTATTTCGAGCATTAAAGAATCTGATTTATAATCAATTACTTCGTAACGCAAAACTTCAATCATTGCCGGATTATGACTTTGCATTTGATTTGGATTATACAATTGATGAGCAATTGTCTTGGATGCATGACCTAGGGCTGTCAGATGAGGTTCATCATATATTGAAAGGTCTTACCGGACATCAAAAAGAAATAATCTATCTTCGTTTTATCCATGAGATGAGTTTTGAAGAAATCTCAGAAATAATGAAAATTAATACCCAGTCTGCCAGAAATCTATTGTTTCGTTCTATGGAAAAGATTAGGAAAAATCTTCATCAGCTACTGTTTCATTTCTTATTAATGTGCTTTCTATATACATTGTATAGTAACTTGTTATAGCATACTTTCCATTTAAAATCCAAACAAAGTTAGATAATTCATCAATAATTATAACACTTCGTTAAATTTGTAACTAATCCGTTGAAAATAAACAAGTTAATTGATATAATTTAGCAAAATAAATTAGGTCAAGTGGCTGATTTTCAGTACCTTTAATGGTAAAGCACCACACATTAAAGTAATGAACAAAACAGCACTTGACCAATATGAGGAAATCGTAACCGATGCTTTGAAAAGTTGTTCGTTGAAATTACGCAAAAGTTTTAAAACAGCATTCATCCAACTCATGATTTTGTATATGGTACTGCCAAGAAAGATTAATTTCACCCAAATGGGGCGTTACTCAGATAGCTCGGAACAACGGTTCCGTCAGTTGTTTGAGCGTGAGTTTGACTGGATGCAGTTCAACCTCTTCCTCATGCGGCAGCGGTTTGGTGAAAGTGCAAGAAAAGCCATTGCCATTGACGCAAGCTACATTTCAAAGTAGGGAAAGAAGACTCCTTATATCGGCAAGTTCTGGTCGGGATGCGCTTCTGCAATGAAACGGGGACTGGAGATTCTCGGGATCGGCATTGTCGACATTGACAGCCGGGACCGTATGATGCTACGTGCGGAACAGACACCGAACAAGGAGTATCAGGAAAAGCAAGGCGAAGAGTACAACCTTGTGGACTGATATCTTGACGTTCTCCGCAAAAACAAGGACAAGTTGCTTGACATTACACGTTATGTCGTAGCATATGCCTGGTTCTCAAAGGCAAAGTTCGTCAATGAAGCCTGTCTGCTGGGATTCCATATCATCAGCCGTCTGCGTGATGATGCCGCTTTGTGGTATTCACATGACGGTGTCCGCACAGGCAAACGGGGACGACCACGCATCAAAGGCGAGAAGATTGATTTTAAGAAACTCGACCTTCAGCGTTGCGAGCTTCTCGACATGGAAGGAGGAAGGGCCTACTCTGTCAAGGCCTATTCAAAGGCAATGAAACGGAACATCAAAGTCGTGGCTCATTACGCAGAGTCAGGAGGACACAAAATCTATTTCTCCACCGATCTTGAAATGTCGGCCAAAGACATCATCGAATACTATCGTACACGATTCCAAATTGAGTTCTGCTTCCGGGATTCCAAACAGTTTTACAGGACTCAATGATTGCCAGGCAAGAGACTTGAAGAAACTTGACTTCGCTTTTAATGCGTCACTGGCTTCGGTAAACATAGCAAAGGTCATGCGCCAACGGTACTATCCGTCGCTCTCCATCAGACTGCTAAAAGACTATCTGAGTAACACTTATATGCTCAAAAGAATTTTCAGCAAGTCCGGTATGAAGCCGAACAGAACATTTAATACTAAACTTATCAAAGAACTCTTTGGTATAGTAGCAGAAGCCGCTTAGCCAATATGCTGAATTTTTAACGGACTATTATCATTAATGGTATAGCTTTTTAGTGCTATCTTATGTTATCCGACACTTCCGATTTTAAACATAGGAACTGTTTTTCGTTTTTTACTTATCCAGTCTGTTTTTTTTCTCCTGATGAGTATAAATTCATCTGCTCGTTTGTCATTATAGAAAATCAGGTAGAAAATGGCTCAATATACATTTAGAGATATAGAAGAATTTTTGTTGGATGATGATTTCTTCCAATGGGCAAGATATGGCTTTTCTGATAATGGATTTGATATTGAATCCTATAAGATTCAGCATCCCGGTTGTGAAGAAAAGATAGAATTGGCTATTGCGGTGATTCAAAATATGAAAGTGGTTGAAGATAGCAAACCTATATCTGAGGAATATAAGATGCAAAGTTTTGCCAGAATGATGGATAGGCTTCAACATAAATCTTCGCAATCGGTACAGTTTCACAAAAAAACATTACCTTATCGGAGAGTAATGTCTTATGTGGCAAGTGTGGCAGCCTTACTATTCATCTGTTTAGGAACTTATTATATTCTATCCAAATCCAAATTGCAGAAAGCTACAGATATTGCAGCCAATATTATAGACTCTTTAGGGCATTCAGGGCAAATACAGATTATTTTGGATGGTAAACAGGCCGTTGGTTTGGACAAGAATAATGCTGAAATTAGGGTAGGTGAGAACGGTACAGTTACAGTGGACGAACAATTGGTGGCTGCTTCCAGAGGAGAAAAGATATCGGTGAATCAGATAATGGTACCTTATGGGAAGCGTTCTAAAATAATCCTCCCAGATGGCTCTTTATTGTGGATTAATTCAGGTTCATGCATATCTTATGCTTCGGACTTTCCGGAGAATAGAAGGCTGAATGTACAAGGAGAAGTGTATTTGGACGTTCGCAAAGATGCCAAGCACCCTTTTGTCGTGAAAACGAATCGTTTGGAAGTTACTGTACTGGGAACGTCATTCAATGTAACCGATTATGTAAAAGATACGGAGACAGCAGTGGTGCTTGTTCAGGGAAGTGTAGATGTGACGGTAGACAATAAAGAGAAAAAGCGCTTGTCCCCTAATCAACGTCTTTCAAAAGACAACGATGTGGTAAATGTGCATGAAGTAGATGTATACAGCTATATTTGTTGGAAAGACGATGTTATGAATTTCGATGGACAGAGACTTTCTGATGTGCTGAAATCACTGTCAAGATATTATGATACAAAAATAGAAATATCAGGAAATTTGGAAGATGAAAAATATTATGGTAGTCTTGATTTGAATAGTACACTTGACGAAGTATTGGAGGCCATTTCATTGACTACGTCATTAAATATAACTAGGCGAGGGGATGTTATATACATCAAGCCTTGAAAAACTCAAATGAAGTATTAACCTTTAAAAAGAAAGAAATGAAAAACATACCACCTTAAATAAAACGGGAAAAAACGGATGATATCTGCGAAATATCATCCGATTCACATTAGAACTGAAGATAACTCACCAAAGTTATAACTAATCTAATTATACAATTATATGGAAAATAACTCTAAGAAAAGAAATAGAGGTAAATATTTAACAAATATTGCTTTTCGATTTTTACTCTCATGCGTTTTTTTAACATCTCATTTAACTAAGATTTCAGCAGAAGATGAGGTTATGCTCCTTCAATCTACGTGCTTTACATTAAACTTGACAAATGTATCATTGGAGACATTATTTAAGACATTGGAAAAGAAGAGTGATTATGTATTCTTTTTTAAAGAAGATGTCTTACGGAAAAATGAAAAAGTAACAGTCAAAGCACAAAACGAGTCGATTGTGTCTATCTTGAATAGAATATTACCCCCTAAACAACTGACATATACAGTGAAAGGAAGACAAGTGATTATTGTCCGCCAACCTCAAAAAGAAGAAAAAAAATTAACTGCTCCTGTAGTCGTAGAGAAAGATTATGACGTTAAAGGAACAATAGTAGATGTTAACGGCCAACCATTGCCAGGCGTTAATATAACAGTACAAGGGACAACTACTGGAGTTACTACCGATCTGTCCGGTTCGTTTACGTTGCGAATCAGAGATGGGAAACGTGCATTGTTGGTAGCATCTTACATCGGTTTTAGTACGAAGAAAGTGTGGGTCTCTGCAGAAACCGGTTTTTTGAAGATTATGCTTGAAGAAAGTTCGGCATCTTTGAATGAAGTGGTAGTCGTAGGTTATGGTACACAGAAGAAACTTAATTTGACAGGAGCTGTTACAACAGCTTCAGGGGAGATTCTGGAAAACCGTCCAATTGGTAATATTGCACAAGGTTTGCAAGGTATGGTACCCAACTTGAATATTACATTCAATAGTGGTCAGCCCAACAAAGCCGCTAATATCAACATTCGTGGTAATACCTCATTGAATGGTGGTAATGCTCTTGTTTTGGTAGATGGTGTAGAAATTTCCGATTTGTCTCTTATTAATCCTCAAGATGTAGAAAGCGTTTCTGTATTGAAGGACGCTTCGGCTGCTGCTGTATATGGTGCACGTGCTGCTTTTGGTGTGATGTTGATCACTACCAAAAAGGGGGCACGCAACCAAAAGACTAAGGTGTCATATAGCAATAACCTTTCATGGAGTTCACCGGCTCGCCTTCCTGAAATGCCTCGTTCGGATATATGGGCGCGTATGTGGAATAAGGCTTACGAATATGACACTCCGGGTGGATATTACTTTAACGAAAAGTTTATGGAGAAACTGGATGCACATATTGCCGATCCTGAACACAATCCTGCAATCTTAGTTGATACCGAAGGTATTCAAAATTCAAATTATAGCCCTAGTAATCCGGGATGGGCCTATGTGGGCAACACTGATTGGTTATCCGAGTTCTATCAAAAATCGGCTTTTATGCAGCAACATAATGTAAGCCTTTCAGGTGGTACCGAGCGTAACAATTACTATGCTTCTATTGGTTTCAAAGATCAGTCGGGTATTTTTCGCTATGGAAATGACTCTTATAAGCGCTTCAATTTAGCATTCAATTTCGATACGAAACTAACTAGTTGGCTGAACGTGAGTTTTGCTACCCGTATGAGTAACATTAAGAATGATGAACCTTATATGGACAATGGTGGTAGCAGTTCTCAAACTTGGTATTATGAGGTATATCGTATGTATCCTACACTCTCTATCTTTCTACCTAATGGGGATTTTGCAGGTATGTATCTCAACAGTGGTAATTATAACGTTATTGGAAAGATGGCTTTAGCCGGACGTAATAAAAAAGAGACTTGGGACCAATGGTACATCGGGCGTTTCGATTTACATCCATTGAAAGGACTGTCTATTAAGGGCGATTACTCTTGGAATCGTTATTCTAATGTTCAGAAATTTCACCGTAAAGAAATTAAGCAAACTTTTCCTGAGGGCGGTCCTGAATGGATTGTAGAGACTCCAAATTATGTGAAAAACTATAACTCAAACAATATTTACCACGCTATCAATGTATGGGCTGAGTATAAAACTTCGTTCAACGATGTTCATAATATTTCGGTAATGGGGGGATATAACCAAGAGGAGAAGACTTATGCTAACACTTCATATACCATGACTGACTTGTATGATAACGAGTTGCCTATTTCAGACTTAGCCATCAACTATAAAGAGAATGCTGAAGGTGCAGATATCTGGCGTGTACATGGGGCTTTCTTTCGCTTGAACTATGATTATCGCTCTAAATATCTACTTGAGGTAAATGGTCGTTATGACGGCTCTTCTAAGTATGCTAAAGACAATCGTTGGGCGTTTTTCCCTTCAGCCTCTATTGGTTGGCGTATTTCGGAAGAAAAATTCTTTGAGCCACTTTCTAAAGTGGTAGACAATTTGAAACTTCGTGCTTCTGTAGGTGCTTTGGGTAATCAGATAACTAACGGTTATCATGACTATATGTCTATTCTTTCTGGTAAAGTGTTGACCAACTATATGATGGATGGTAAAATTGTCAATGCGTTGAATATTCCTTCTTTGCCTAGTGTAATGACTTGGGAGAAGGTTGTGACGAAAAACTTGGGTTTGGACTGTTCATTGTTCAATAATCGTTTGATGGGTACATTTGATTTCTATGTACGCGATACCAAAGATATGGTACGTTCGGTTACACTGCCTGCCGTATTGGGTACTTCTGGTGGTAAAGAGAATATTGCTGATATGCGTACCACTGGCTGGGAGTTGGAATTGATGTGGAAAGATCGTATTAAGAATGTATTGGGAAGTCCTATGGACTATTTTTTTACCGTAGGTTTATCCGATTACCAGGCTGAGATAACCAAATACGATAATCCCAACGGTTCGTTGGCTAGTGGTATGTATTATGAAGGACAGAAACTGGGTGAAATCTGGGGATATGTAACTGATGGTTATATTATGGACGATTTTGAAGCAGCCAAAATGAACTATGTACAGAAATACATTTCTTCTAAGTGGTATCCGGGCGATATTCGCTACAAAGACTTGAATGGTGATGGCATGATAGATCAAGGTAATCGTACATTGAACAATCCTGGTGACCAAAAGGTGATAGGCAACTCTACTCCTCGATATCGTTTTAATTTGCAAGGAGGTATTGATTGGCGTGGTTTCGATATCCGTGCTATTTTCGAAGGGGTGTGTAAACGCGATATGTGGACAAGTAGTGATATCTTTTGGGGATTCTCTAGAGGTATATATAACTCTTGTGTAACCCAATACCATATCGACAATATTTGGACCTATGAAAATCCTACAGCTTACTATCCTCGTTTGAATGCTAATGGCAATAAACGTAGTAAGCAAATTCAAACTAAATACTTACAAAATGCGGCATATATCCGTTTGAAAGATATTACATTGAGCTATAATTTACCCAAGAGTTGGTTGACCAAGATGAAAATGGAGCAGGTACGTATCTATGTAAGTGGTATGAATTTGTGGGAGAAGACCGGTTTGCCCCCATTTATGACTCCTGATATTGTAGATCAAATAACTGATAATAGCTTGTCTAACGAGAACAGTGGTAAAGAATATGCATTTATGAGAAGTTATTCATTCGGCATTAATATAACATTTTAAAAATTGAAAAGGTATTATGAAGAAATATATATTTTCGTGTATTTGTATTTTGTGCTTGTCACTGTCCGGATGTGATTATTTGGATACTGAGCCTGGTGACGCAATTTCTAGTGATCGTTTCTGGGAGACTTCTAATGCTGCTGCATTAGAGCAATATTGCAATCTTTATTATCCTAAACTTATCAAGGGGCATGGTGATCCTTTGTCTTGGAATATTGGAAATATGATTATGCAAGAGTATCAGTCTGATAATCTTTTAGCAGCTGGTGCTAGTAGTATTACATTTGGTCAAAACACTGTAATGACTAGTAGTGCTGACTGGGATTGGTCTACGGTGAGAGGTTGTAATGCTTTTCTAGAGAATTATGAAAAGTCTCCCGCTTCGGATATTGATAAAAAGAAATTTGCCGGAGAAATCTTATTTTTCAAAGCTTTTGATTATTTTAATAAGGTGCGCCTTTTTGGTGAGGTGCCTTGGTATGACTCTACGTTGAATAAAGATAACCCCGAATTATATAAAAGACGTGATTCTCGTGATTTAGTGATGGCCAATATATTGGCTACCATTAATAAGGCTATTGAATTTTTGCCTCGCAAAACTAAAGTTTATCGTGTGAGTCGCGATGCCGCTCTATTACTCAAAGCCCGTATCTGTCTTTATGAAGGTACTTGGCGTCGTTATCGTAATGTAGAGGGCGATGTAAAATTCCTCGAAGAGGCTTACAAAGCTTCTGGAGAGTTGATGGGATATGGTTATGAATTGTATAAGGCATCGGGTACAGACGATAGCTATTTCGATCTTTTCATACAAGATAATTACAATGATAATTCAGAAGTAATTCTCTCGCGTGAGTATGATCCTGCACTCAATATGGGACACAACGTACCTAATAGTATTCCTAATAGCGAACAGGGTATGAGCCGCGATTGTTTTGAGGAATACTTGTGTGCTAACACAGGAAAGCCCATTTCTCTTTGTGGTTGCCACAATCCTAACATGGGATATAATGCAGAGATGAAGAATCGCGACGGACGTCTGTTGCAAACAGTATGTTTGCCCGAACCTGGTAGTAAATATGCTCGTTTTTTATATCGTACTACTGGCGGTCAGTTGAAAGGTGGGGCTCCTAATATCTTTTCTATTCTTCCCAACTCGGACACTCGAACCTTCTACGCTGCATCTTGTACCGGATATTCGGTATGTAAGTTTTATAAGGCATCTGAGCACTATGTGGGTAATCATAAAGGTGGCATTGATGCTCCTGTGATGCGTTATGCTGAGGTCTTGTTGATTCGTGCTGAGGCTGGCGCTGAGTTGGGAAAAGATCCCGAATTGGATAAAACCATCAATCAGCTTCGTGCTCGTGTAGGATTTACTTTTAAGTTGGGAGCTGATCCGATAGCTGATCCGGATTTGATTGCTAAATATCCAAATGTGAAAGGTGATAACGCTAACTTGATTCGTGAAATCCGTCGCGAACGTCGCATTGAGTTGTTTGCCGAAGGTTATCGTTGGGATGACGTTTGTCGTTGGAATGTAGGCGAGGTCGTATTTAACCGTGTGCGTCGTGGTGCTAAGATGGACCCCAACTTGTACTCTGCCGATGAGATAAAGACTATTAAAGATCAAGTAGGATTCGATGCTGATGGCTTTATTACTCCTTACGCTAAGCGAGTTACTTATAGTATGAATTTTACGGCTAAAAATTACCTTTACAACATTCCGTTGGACGAAATATCATTGAACCCGAATCTTCTTCCTCAAAATCCGGGTTGGGAATAAGTAGTTAATTACTGTAAATGAAAAGATAATGGAAAATATGAAATACACTATGTCATACATTGCGAAGAATTTTCGAGTAGCATTGATGCTGTCACTCATGATGTTATTGTGCAGCTGTTCTAGTGAAGATAAATTGGAGTTTCACAAAGGAGCCACGCTTCCCATTATGCAAGGAATAGCCGATAATGTGCCTTACATTCAGTCGGTAGAAAAAGAATTAACTTACGACTTGTATGATGGGGTACGCATTACCGATGTTGCCTTTACCTATTGCGCTAAACCTACACGCATGATTATTGCTGAAGTAGATTTGAACAAGAATGTGACCATAGTTACCTCTACGCCTGATAATAAACCGGAGGTAGGTAAAATTCTGCAACAGGTAGCTGTGCAGGCCGAGAAAGCTGAAGCATCCGGACGCAAAGTGATTTTGGGAACTAATGGCGACTTCTATTCTAAGAAAAATGATCTTTGGATTCCTGGTGGGCTATTCTACAAAGACGGTGTAGCCATCAAGACTGAAATAGGTTTGGAGGCTGATCATGTATTCTATATGCTCAAAGACGGTACGGCACATATTACTTCTGTTCCAGAGTTTAAATTAGTAGAGCGAGATGTGGTGCATGCTATTGGTGGTTGGCAAAGAATGGTGCAAGACGGTGAGGTTGTGAAGAACTTTACCGTAAATGACAACGCCATGCAATTCCATCCACGTACCTTTGTTGGTGTATCTGCTGACAATCTCAAGGTTTATTTATTTGTTGTTGATGGTCGTCAGCCCGAATACTCTAACGGTATGCGTCTTGAAGACATGATGTTACTCTGTCAAGGTGCTGGTTGTTACCAAGCGTTCAATATGGATGGCGGTGGTTCTACCACTATGGTACGTCGGGTGGAAAATGGCAGTTCAGTGTCATTTGAGGTAATGAATCAACCTTCAGACAATCCTGCCAGATCGGTAATAAACGGCTTACAAGTTATTGAAAAAACTAATTAAAAAAACGGAATGGTATGAATACATATAATATGAAATTCCATGCTTGGTTTAGCGGAGTGATGGGGTTGCTCTTGGTAGTTTTCATAGCTTCGTGCGATGACTCCGATTTGATACGTCGCGTTGAACCAACTCTTGAAATTCAAGATGAATTGTTGATGGGGCCTGTCGCTTCTCGCCAAGTAATTGATTTACATTCTTCGTATCCATGGTTTGCCGAAGCTTCCGCTTCATGGATTAAACTGAAACGTTATCGTGGGCAGGCTTTGTTGTCCGACTCTATAGTGGCCGAAATCGAAGAGAACCCGGAGATGGCATTGCGCGAAGGCTGGATTGAGATTCGTTTGATGGATCAAATGTCGAAACGCATTGTTGTGAAACAAAACGGTCGTGGTTCATTGATTACGTTATCTAAGGATGTACTTTACTTTAATATTAATGGTGGTGAAGCTGTATTGGATGTAGTGACCGATCTTGAATGGGATGTAGAAGAGGAACAGATTGGTGGATTTACCTTTAAGAAAGTAGACGATACTCATTTGAAAGTTAAAGTTGCTAAGAACACCACTGGGACCGAAATAAGAAAGAATGTTATTTTATCAGACACTGGTAAAACAACAGAAACTAAATTGACAATTGTTCAGACCAATGTGGAAAAGATGTTGTCTATTTCTTTATCCGAAACAGAGAAAAATATGATTACTGACAAAAAAAGAACGCAATTTAATATTCCGGCCTCTTTGAATATACAATTTGATTGTAAGGTTTCTCATTCTTGGATTCATGTGGGTGAACTTCCTAAGTTTAGCGGTGATATTGTGCAAGATGTAAGCATTCCTATCGAACTGGATGCTAACGACGGATTTGAAGACAGAACAGGATATGTAGTTATAAAGAATCAGGGCGATGCGGTAGAAGTATCGGATACTCTCTATGTTACTCAGCGTATCTACAGTCAGATTGTTTATGTGAAAGCCGGATCCAATGGTGATGGATCTAGCTGGGAGAGAGCGTTTGGCACTATCGAAGAAGGTCTGTCAGCCTGTGCTCACTATGGTGATATGCAAATGTGGGTAGCTGCAGGTGATTATTATTTGAAAAATTGGACAGAGTTTAAGAAGGTGAATTTCTACGGTGGTTTTGAAGGAAAAGAAACTACAGTGGCTGAACGTACCATGAAGCGTAAATCTATTCTTCATGCTGCACCGTCTAATGTCTGGCCTTCTGTTTACATGTATAAATTGACAGAAGGTACAACACGTGTTGTTGATGGTTTTGAATTTGTAGACTCTAAGGGAAAACAAGGTGAAGGCGCTTTGGTAGCTTATGAGTATTGGATGATTAGAAACTGTGTGGTGAGAAATAATAATTGCGTCCGTGATGCTGGTGGCGCATATTTCTTGTGTACATTGATTAACTGTGTGATACGTGATAACGAAACATTAAGTACATCTTCTACAATGAATGTTCAACAAAGCACTTGTCTATATAATGTGACTGTGGTCAACAATAGAAGTGCTGGTAGTAGTGCCGGTGTTCGTTTAGGTTCTGGTACCTGCCAGATGGTGAATTGCGTGGTATGGGGTAATGTTCATACTAAAGGTGATTTACACAGTGGCTATTTGGATCAGAACAAGGCTGCTATTTTTAAGAATTGTGCTATTCAAGGCGGATGGATTTATAATGGTGGAAATACTCCTCAAGTTTCTAATTGTATTAATCTGAATACGGATAATGCCGCTACCGATGGTCCTCAATTTGCTGATGTAGCAGGTAAGAACTATCAGCCCACAGAGAACTCTCCGTTGGTTGATGCTGGTTTGAACTCTGTGGTAAAAGATTGGAACTTGCTACTTGATATTCAAGGAGGTGCTCGTATATCAAACGCTGGAATTGATATCGGTGCATTTGAGTGGCAAGCCAATAAATAAAATATAGTGTAATATAGAAAGCAATTCTCTATAATTCATAATAAAGAATTGCTTTCTTTATTTGTTTACCTAATTAAAAATAATATGAAAAGTAAATTCTTAACAATGAAGTTTATATTGGGAGCACTGATATTATTTTTTAGTTGTGCTTGTTCTAATAGTAATTCTGAAGAGGCTATGCCACAAACCGCCATAGGACAGCAATTGGTTGAATCTGGTATGGCCAATGATGTGACTTTAGATAACGAAAGTGTAGTGCGTGATGGGGTAAAACTGAATGAATTGGCTTTTAAAACGTTTGGAGAGTCTCAGCATATTTTCGTGGCTACAATCGACTTAAACAAACTTACTTTTACTCCGGCTACAAAAGACGATAAGAATGTACCGGCAACAGGGCCTGAATCTAGTGCGCCTCTCCCGATTCATGCTTTTGCGGCCGAAGCAAACGGCAAAACTGTTTGGCTGGGTGTGAATGGTGATTATTATGCTGACAATCCACGTCGTGTTATGGGGGTTTTCTATAAGGACGGAGTGTGTATTAATTCGCAGTATTTTGAAGGGCACGATGAGGTGTTGTATCAACTGAAAAATGGTGAGACCTATGTGGGACAAGCTGATGAGGCGTTGGCTCACGAAGCCAATCTGTTGCATGCGTTGGGAGGATATGGACTATTAGTTAAAGATGGGGTGGTTCAAAATTCTTACGAAGAAATGGGTGATTTGCAGAATACCCATCCGCGTACTAGTGTAGGGCTTTCTCAAGATAGAAAGACCATGTATATATTTGTGGTGGACGGTCGTCGAAAAGACTCTTTCTTTGCATTGGGACTTACTTTGCCCCATCTGGCTTCTATGATGAAGGCTGTGGGATGCTATAATGCTATCAACCTTGACGGAGGAGGATCAACTACGCTTATAATCCGAAAGGTGAATGATGGTGGGAAGCCGACTTTTCCTATTTTGAATACACCGGCCGATGATCGGGTACCCCGTAAGGTTACCAACAGTATGTTGATTATAGAAAAGAAGTAATTGTATAAAGCCGACTTAAATAGATTTAAAAAAAAATAGAATAATGGAAAAGATTTTATATGCCGCTATGTGTGCGATATTGTTCCTTTGTTGTAGTTCCAGCGATGAATCCGAAGCAAATTCCCAATCCCCTTTTACGCTTCCTGACAAAGCAATTGTACTGGCCGAGCAAGCCTCTAAGTCAGTTGTGATATTAGATGCTTCCACTTATCGTACTGTATGGAGTTGGAATCCTGGAAAAGCCGGTGTGCCCTCTAATTGTCAAACGTGGTTTCACAATCCTAGTGAGGTTAAGTCAGTGTTCAATAACCAGTATATTCTGATGACTGCATCAGGTGGGGCTGTAGCTCTTATACGTATTGCCGATAGTAAATTGATGTATTATGCGTATGTGGGTGAAAATCCACACTCTGCAGAGATTTTACCTGATGGAAATCTCGTGGCTGTATCGTCTACCGACGGTAAGTTACGTACATTTATGACTGATACCATCAAAGGAACCGGCAAGTGGTTTGCATCCTACGAGCTTCCTAATGCTCACAACGTGGTATGGGATCTCAAAAGAGAGTTGCTTTACACCACCGAAGGGATTAAATTGTGTACTTATAAGTACAATTTCAACCGCAAGAAGCCTAGATTACAAGATCGAAGTGTAATCTTCGAATTACCTAGCACCGAATCGTGCGGGCATGATCTCTTTCCCGTGTATGACAAAACCGATGTGTTATGGATCACTACTAATGAGAATGTGTGGCAATATGATATAAAGAGCAGCAAAGCTGAATTGATTTATCCACTTTACGCTGTGAAGAGTGTGTGTAATAGTGCTGACGGGGTACTGATGTTGTATCCTACTACTGAGTGGTGGTCTGATGGTCTGATAAACGAGAATGGTAAGAAACTATTTAGCATCTACGGTGCTAAAATTTATAAGGGGCGTTGGGTAATGAATAATACCTTCAGCTACCCTAAAGAGCATAAACCCAAGTTTGAGTAATGAATAAAAAAGATATTATAATGAAAGTATGGATATTAGGAGCGGTGAGCCTTTGGATGACATGTAGTTTTGCACAGCAGCGAGAGATTCCTATATATTTGGATAATAATCAACCTATAGAGAAACGTGTGGAGGATGCTTTGGCACGTATGACTTTGGAAGAAAAAGTGGCAATGACCCATGCCCAATCTAAGTTCAGTTCTCCCGGTGTTCCTCGTTTAGGAATTCCTGAAAACTGGATGTCTGACGGTCCACATGGTGTACGTGAAGAACTTCTTTGGGATCAATGGAATATAGCTAAGTGGACAAATGATTCTTGTATTGCCTTTCCGGCATTAACCTGTTTGGCTGCTACGTGGAATCCTGAATTATCTTATATATACGGAAGCAATATTGGAGAAGAAGCACGTTACCGCAATAAGAATGTCCTATTGGGACCAGGAGTTAATATCTATCGTAGCCCGCTGAACGGCCGGAATTTCGAATATATGGGAGAAGACCCATTTGGGGCATCCCGTATGGTAGTACTTTACATAAAAGGTGTACAGAAAAACGGAGTAGCTGTATGTGTGAAACATTATGCACTGAATATTATGACGATGAGAAACACGAATGGGTGGTGGAACCGGGAGAATTTCGAGCTTTAATAGGAGCCTCCTCAGCCGATATTCATAGTAGTGTAAAGTTTAAACTTAGATAAATAGATTAACCAAAATAAGAGAATATGAAGAAATATATAGGCCTCGTACTAGTGGCGATGTCGGGCTGTATACTTACAGTTAACGCACAGCAATCATTTTCTTATAAGAATCCACTTCTTCCTACAGAACTAAGAGTGAATGACTTGCTGGGCCGGATGACACTGGAAGAAAAGATAGCTCAGATTCGTCATTTGCATTCGTGGGATGTGTTCGATGGACAGATCCTGAATCAAGAGAAGTTGGATAAGATGTGCGGTGGAATAGGATATGGGTTCTTTGAAGGTTTTCCATTGACGGCTGCAAGCTGTCGTAAGACTTTCCGTGAGATACAAACCTATATGGTAGAAAAAACACGTCTGGGTATTCCCGGTTTTCCGGTTGCCGAATCTTTGCATGGAGTGGTGCATGAGGGAACAACTATCTACCCTCAGAATATCGCGATGGGGAGTACTTTCAATCCGGAACTGGCTTACGAAAAGACTAAACATATTGCTGGCGAACTGAATACGATGGGGGTGAAGCAAGTGTTGGCACCTTGTATTGATGTTGTACGTGATTTACGTTGGGGACGTGTAGAAGAGTCTTTTGGTGAAGATCCTTTCCTTTGTTCAAAGATGGCGGTTGCTGAGGTAAAAGGATATATGGAACATGGAATATCTCCGATGTTGAAGCATTACGGACCACATGGCAATCCTTTGGGCGGGTTGAATCTGGCTTCTGTGGAATGTGGTGTACGTGATTTATTTGATATTTATTTGAAACCATTTGAGGCTGTGCTTGCTGAAACGGAAATTATGGCTGTCATGTCTAGTTATAATTCTTGGAATAGAATTCCTAATTCTGCTTCCCGTTTTATGCTGACAGATATTTTGCGTAATAAATTTGGTTTTCGGGGATATGTTTATTCTGATTGGGGAGTTGTCAGTATGCTGAAGACTTTCCATAAGACGGCAGCGGATGATTTCGAAGCGGCCCAGCAGGTATTGACCGCCGGAATGGACGTGGAGGCTTCCAGCTCTTGCTATGCAGTGCTGGCTGATAAAATACGGAATGGAGAGTTTGATATCAGGTATATTGATCAGGCTGTGAGACGAGTGCTTCGTGCTAAATTTGAGTTGGGACTATTTGAAGATCCCTATCAAGAACGAGCTGTTTATCGGCTTCCTCTCCATTCGGAAGAAAGTGTGAAGCTTTCACGTAGGATTGCAGACGAATCAACCGTATTGCTGAAGAACGATGGACAGTTGTTGCCGTTGAATGTCCGGAATCTGAAGTCTGTAGCGGTGATTGGACCTAATGCGGATGATGTACAATTTGGAGATTATACCTGGAGTAAAAAGAAAGAAGATGGAGTGACACCGCTTCAAGGAATCAAAAACTTGTTGGGTGATAGGGTTAAAATCAACTATGCTAAAGGATGCTCTTTGGCTTCTTTGGACACTTCGAGGATAGCGGAGGCTGTGGATGCTGCCCGTCATAGTGATGTCGCTTTGATATTTGTGGGAAGTTCGAGTACAGCGTTTGTACGTTATACTCAAGAGCCGTCTACTAGTGGAGAAGGAATCGATTTAAGTGATATCTCTTTGACCGGTGCACAAGAACAATTAATACGTGATGTCTTTGCTGTGGGAAAACCAGTGGTTGTTGTATTGGTGGCTGGAAAGCCTTTTGCCATTCCGTGGGTGAAAGAGAATATTCCGGCGATATTGGCGCAATGGTATGCTGGCGAACAGGGAGGAAATTCTATTGCGGATATTTTGTTTGGCAATGTGAATCCTTCTGGAAAACTGACTTTTTCATTTCCGCAAAGTACGGGGCATCTTCCTGTTTATTATAACTATTTGCCTACGGATAAAGGATATTATAAAGAGCCGGGGACTTATGAAAAGCCGGGAAGAGATTATGTTTTCTCAAATAGTTCCCCGCTATGGGCATTTGGATATGGATTGAGCTATACTCAATTTGAATATCTGAAAGCTGTTACAGATAAGGAATTCTATCAGGCTAATGATACCGTTTGCGTAACTGTTCAATTGAAAAATACGGGGAAAAGAACCGGGAAAGAGGTGATACAGGTATATATGCGAGATGTGGTAAGCTCGGTGATGACACCGGTGAAGCAGTTGAAAGGTTTCAGAAAAGTGGATTTACTTCCCGGACAGACACGGGAAACGACTATAATGATTCCTGTTCATGAATTTTATCTGACAGATGATTTGGGCAATTGTTATCTCGAACCTGGCAAATTTGAATTACAGGTAGGCACTTCTTCAGATCGGATTTATTTCAACCTTCCGGTGTATATTGGTTCTTCCGGGAAGGAAGGACAGACGGTGTCCGGTATTTCTTTCAAATCACGGACAGATGGAAAAGTGATTCAAGTAAAAGGGACTGTCCGTGATATACAGGCAACTCCGCTTGCCGGAGTAAAAGTACAGTGCGAAGAATCCGGTGAAAGTGTATTGACTGACTATCGGGGCACATATACTATCAAGGTGAAAGGTAATGGCAGACTTATTTTTTCGAAAAAAGGATTTGCCGATAAAATAATAGAAGTGGAGGAGCAGACTGATGTCAGTATTCAAATGGCTAAAGGTGAGTAAATACATGAAATACTGTATGGTCATTGGCTTGTTGGGTAGTATGGCTTTACAAGCTATGGCTCAATATACAGGAAAGGTTTTCGTTGATGAGAACAGAAATGGTATTTTCGATAAAGGTGAAAAACGATTGTATCGAGTCTCTGTTTCTGATGGGTTAAATGTGATACAGACAGATTCAAATGGCACATATCAATTGCCCGGACATTCTCGTATGCATTTTCTGTTTATTACTACTCCTTCTGGATATAAGACTGATAATGCCTACTATTGCCGGATAGAGAACGGTCGTACAGAATACGATTTTCCGGTATATCCTTGTTATGGAGGAATTCGAGCTGATGGTAGTCACCGGTTTGTACATATCTCTGATACAGAAATACGTGGGAAAGAAGGGAATCAAGCGTGGGTGGATAATCTACGTGACTATTCGGCCAATGAAAAAATAGCTTTTATCGTGCATACAGGGGATATTTGTTATGAATCGGGACTGAAAAGTCATATAGGCTTACTGAATACCGCTTTGATGGAAGATACGCAAGTCTTTTATGGAATAGGCAATCATGACTTGGTGAAAGGTGCTTATGGGGAAGAACTTTTCGAGAAACTCTATGGACCGGTATTCTATTCATTTGATGTGGGGAATACACATTACATAATGACACCTATGCTTCATGGAGATTATTTACCAGAGTATACCAAGGAAGATGTATATCGCTGGATGAAAAATGATCTTGCTTATGTAAGTAAGGAGAAGTCGGTCATTGTTTTCAATCATAGCCTGCCGGAAGATACGGTAGCTTTTAAATATGGTATTAGTGATACGGAGTATATAGACTTGCCGGCTATGGGATTGAAAGCTTGGTTGTACGGTCACTGGCACGTAAATCATGTGCATAAGCATAAAGCGGCAGGGGTATATACTATCTGTACCTCTACACCTGCTTGTGGTGGTATTGACCATGCACCTTCCGCTTTTCGTGTACTGACTGTTGATACAGAGGGAAACGTGGCGTCCGAGTTCCGATACAGTTATCTGTCTCCGTCATTACATATTGTTTCGTTGGAGGATGGACAGATGCCAATACTCCCTTCCGGAAAGATTCCTTTGTCAGTCAATGCCTACTCTACAGTTTCCCCAATAAAATCCATGCGTTATTGGTGTGAATCGGAGGATAAAAAAGTTCTTTTCTCCAATATTTTGAAACGTCAGAGTGATTTCAATTGGTATGCGGAAATTCCTTTGCTTTCTCAATGGGAACATCGGCAGTTTACTGTGATAGTGGAAGCGCTTTTCAATAATGGAGAGGTAAGGCGATGTAGGCGTTCGTTTTTTTATGAAAAGCCTGAAAGGAAACAATTGCCTTTGCGGTTGTCATGGATTAAAAATGTAGGTGCTTCTATTTTTATGTCTGCTCCTTTGGTATATCGGAAACGTCTCTTTACGGTATCGGTCGATGATAATGAATCGGGGAAAGCAGCTGTAGTGTGCATGGATGTGCAGAATGGAACAGTCTGTTGGCGGTATTCACTCCGTGGCTCTGTACGCAGTAGTATTGCGATTGCTGATGGACTAGTCTTTGCCCAAGATGTACATGGCTACCTATATGCGATTAAAGCAGAAACAGGGACATTGGTTTGGGGAAAAGATTTAAATATCGGTGTACTTCCTCCTTTGAATGACGGGCTGGTTGCTGCTTCGGATGTAGTATATGCCGGTACAGGAAAATCCTTATGTGCCTTGAAAGCAGCTACGGGGGAACTTATTTGGAAGAATGAAGCTTGGAGCAGGGGGGAAGGATGCGTGGCAACACTTTCTTTTGGACGTAATATTCTGATTGGGCATGCAAACTGGAAGGGGTTGTATGCCAATAATGCAGTTAATGGTGAGTTATTGTGGGAGAATAAAGATGCGGAATTAAAATATCGTTCGGCCTCTGTTGCTTGGAAAGGAGAAAATCTCTATCTTCTTTCTTCCCGTTCCTTTTTTATATTGAATTCAAAGAACGGTGAGATTATAGTACGTAAAAAAATGGATTGTTCGGTCGATGTGAATTCAACTCCTTTAATTACTGAATCCGAAATAATATTTGGAACAGCTGCTAATGGAGTCATAGCTTTAGACAAGCAGACCTTAAAAGAGAAATGGAATTTTAAAACAAACCCCGCTTTGATTTATACATCACCTTATTCTAAACCATCGTCTTCAACTGTAGAGACTAGTCCAGTGTTGGTTGGAGATACTGTTCTCTTTGGGGCTTCTGACGGAATATTGTATGCATTGAACCGTATAAATGGCAAACTGCTGTGGAAATATAAAACAGGTGTACCAATATTTTCTACAGTATCTATTGCTGGAAACGCTTTGTATGTAACAGATTTTGCCGGTAATGTATATGGGTTTATAATGGATAATAAGACACAATATTAACGCGAATTATCACAGAAACTAATTTATAAATTGTTGATTATGGACATTCAGCAAACACTATAAAATTAGAAAATAGACAGTTGCCCGTCATTGAACAACTTGACATCAATGGCGGGCTTCTTTTCAAAAAAGCAGTATGCTGCGATAGCCGACAAAGAATTGGCTATAAAGTTACTGAATGAACGGTGTCTGGAATGTTCAATCTGCGCAATGTTCTTCAATTCGTCATTGACCGTCTCAATCAAGGCCCTTTTTCTGAGCAGGATCTTGTCGGCAATGCTCATCAGCGAGTTCTTCATATTGTTTTTAACTTTAGTGACAAGCTGAATGCCATTAAGGAAAAGATTCTCGAACAGAGCCTGACCAATATATCCCTTGTCCGCACATAGTTTTCCTTTGATGTTTTCCAGAAACTTCCCCTGCTTCAACGGTTCCCGATCATCCACGTTTCCAGGCGTGAACATAAAATTGAGAATCTCACCTTTATCATTGATTATCAGATGCAACTTGAATCCGAAGAACCATCCCATAGAACATTTTCCACGCTCGGCAAGTCCTTCAAATGTCTTATGGATAAGGATTCTTTGGTTACGGCAGACACGCAAAGGAGTGGAGTCGACGAAACTGATGCCGGTACATGTTCCCAGCAGGACTTTCTTGATGAAGATGGTCATGGGAAGCAGCACTTCCTTCTCCAGTTCCACAAAACGGTTATAAGAAACCTGACGCGGAAAAAGGTGTTTCAGATGTTTACAGACATATTCCTTGTAGTAATGCTTGAAACAACGGAAACCACCAGAGTGAAATAGGATTAGAATAACCATAATCTCAGCATCGCTCATACGGTTAGGCTTGTTACGATGCCTGATCTTCTTATCCTCAATCATATATTTTTCCTGTTGCAATACAAATTCCTTGCAAAAATCATCGGCCATACAATAAATCTCTGTAACTTTAGACTCTGAGAACATAGTGATAATCGTTTAAATGTTATAATTTAGCACTATAAATTTAATACTTTTATCGCTATGTTCCTAATTTCTAATAGATTATATTTGAACTTATATCGAACTCACGTTAACTTTACAATGAAGAAATATTCATGAGAATTTAATGACTTGATATGTCTTCTTTAAATATATACCTTTTATAAGTTGCTATTCCATGAAACCAAATATAAATAGAATGACATATTGCATAGGCTGTAAAAGACCTAAAATGCTTTTTGAAGAGAAGAAGAAAGCTGATAACTTCATTCGTTACAATAAGGATGAAATATTAGAGGAAACTGGTAAGGCTCCAGTTCGGAGCTATTATTGTGCATTTTGTTCTGGCTGGCATGTAACCAGTAATCCATCGTTAGAACATGGTGAAGAACAGGATAAAAGAGATATGGTTCTAATAGAAAAAGCCATTTCCATTAAACGTGATATATCCTCATTAACTACGGCTATCAGACAAAAGATAACAGACATTAAAGTAGCAATATATTTATCAGATGACGATTATGATATTTTTAAAGAATATGAGTATTGTAGGCATTTGCTTCCTGAATTAATGCGCATTAGTTCAAAAGCAGCTATAACAAAACTGCTTAAGCAGATTTATATGCTCTCAGACGTTATTTCCGCAATTGCAGACATAAAACTCAAAGCTAAAAACATACATTGAAACTCTTAGTCTTAGCTCAGAAAAAGTTATTCTAATCAAAAGATATACATTAAAGAGGTTGGTTAATCTTTCTTTAATCGAAGCAATTAATCTGTATGAGTCCGGAGATTTAAATCAAGCCAATGAGATAAAGGAAGAACTTCATTTAATGCTTAAAGAAGTAGAAGGAATATATAGGAAAAAGTTTATCAGCAAGTGTAGGAATACGATAAATGAAGTCTTTTATCAAATATCTTTTTCCGCTCAAAAGGAGAAAAGTAATTTACTCTTAAATAAATATAAAGACAAGCTTTTACTATTGATTAATAACTTAGAAAGGATAAATGAAGAGTTTGAGAACCTGAATTTTTCCGTATGTAAGAAACTTGTTGAAGAGGGATTGTCAAAACTTGCTTCAATGCCTAAGGATTCCAATATAGATTTAGTTTTGCATCATTATATGCAGTGGAAAAACACACTATATAGATTATAAATACTTTATAATATGGAAAAACAAAACATTGCTAATAAAATTAACAAGACTCTTAAAGAGTTCTTTAGTACGCCATCTAACCCTAAAAAAGTTAAGGCTAAGTCTTTAATGAATCTATTCATTGAGAAAGGAATCTTCTCTTCTAATCATAGGGATGGACTACCTATTAGAAACTATCTTCGATACCTTGATGACAATGATATGCTACACCTGATACCTTATGTAATGGTTGAGCGTAAAGCTGTTAATCGAAATTGGTTTTTTGTTGATATTTCTTTCTATCGAACTTCTAATTCTGTAAATAATATGTATGAAATACATATTAATAAAGAATCTTCCTCATCTATAGGTAGAAGAACTAATTCAGATGAATACTATATTATTGACCTATGTGATGAAATACTTAATCAAAAAGCTTCAAGACAGCATAAATTTGATTTCCTTATAGGTGATACTGGACGTAAATTACCGGTTGATGCTTATTATGAAAAGTTGAAGCTAGTAGTTGAATATTATGAGTATCAACATGACTCCTCTGTTCCTTTTTTCGACAAAAAAATGACTGTAAGTGGTGTATCAAGGGATGTGCAACGCCGTATTTATGACCAAAGGCGTTTAGATGTGCTACCAAAACATGGTATTGATATTGTTATCTTTCGTTATACAGATTTTGGATCAACCAAGAAACTTAAGAGAGATGTAGAGTCTGACTTGAAGGTTATACATGATAAGTTGAGGAAATATGTTAAGTAAAATTTCTTGCAATTTTTTATATGAGAAATTTACCTTGCCAGACAATATCTTGCTTACATATTGTGGCGTTACACCGAGACGTTCTGCCAGCCCGTTACGGTTGATTTCATTTGTCTCCATGTAATCAACCAGTGACAAGGTTACGTCACGAGACCATTTGAGCCATTCACGGTTTTCACGTCTCCATTCTGCATTTTCCTGGAATCTTGAAGGAGCATTGCTCTCATGCTGCTTCAAAAAATCAATCGTTCTGCTCATTTTTATTCCTCCATATTTAGGGACATTCAGTAAATATTATAAAATTAGCCAACTAATTCATACACAAAATGTTGCGAATTAGTTGGCTTTTTGTATCTTTAGGTATTCCCCCGCAAATAAGGTTTGGCATCCAAAACGGGGGAAATTCCCCAACTAAGATATGGCTAAGATACAAAATATTTCGGAAATTCCCCCAACTTTGGGCTTTACAGAATTTGATATTATAGAAAAATATCGCAAGAGTTTTCATGAGAGTGAGCTTGGCAGGCTTCATTCGGTGTTTCCGTTTGAGCGTATGGCAAAGACCATGGGCCTTTCG
>OJKP01000313.1_pt1 | contig 37695 bp, 30 predicted proteins | sample 1596521 | NCBI WGS metagenome assembly OJKP01 (sample SAMEA4350130, study PRJEB24818) | metagenome | biome: human; feature: gut; material: faeces | place: Denmark | collected 2013-09
AAGACCGATAGATTACGAGACTACGGACTCGCTTTTCTATTGTACGAACAGGGCCTTGGCATCTGTGGGTACGAACTTATTCGTGAATTATTCATATTTATAAAATTAATTTTGAACAGTTACTTATACTTCTGTTTTCATAACCCATAGGAGTTACTTGCTTATACAAAGCATCAAGCATTCTTCTTTCTACACCATATCCACCAGCAAGATATCCAGGGTTAAGAATCTCTCCCATTTCTGGAGTAAGAGGAGAATACATTGCTACATTAGTACTAAAGTCTCTGCCTGTAATGGCTTTCGATGCTCTGTCTACTGCCTTTCCTCCAAGACTGCCTCCAATGGTAGTCGCTAAGGTTGCAAGAGGTGCGGAGATTGCTGCTTTAAGCAATGTAGGTGCAAGTGCCGTAGCAACTATTGGTCCCCAAGTACCCTCTATTGCATTGATGATTGCACTTTGTGACCTCCTGGTTTTGCTCCAATCCACATTGTTTGGGTCATAAGTCTTTACTTCCTCCTGTAGGAATGGGTTGTCCTTATAAGTATCATTACCTGTTGCCTTGTCATAGGCAGCTTGGGCTAAGTCAGTAAGAGTGGTGTCATAATCTTTTGGTTTTGTGGTAAGTTTATTCCAGGCGGCTTGTTGGGCATCATCCCATAATCCATTGTCAGGAACATCCAAACCTGCTGCCCTCATCATTGCCTGCCTTTTCTGCACTTCCTTCATTCCCTTTTTATATGGAGAATTGGGTGCTGTTGTCCGCCATTTCTCAAATTCTTGAGGAGACATCTGGGCAAACATGAGCAGAGGAATAGCGTTGTAGTTATCATCATAAGTATAATGTGTTCCATTAGGTCCTTGATAATACTCTCTTTCTATCAGTTTACCCTTATCATCATAGAACAATCCCTTCTTAGGCTGTTCAAAAAGCCCGTTCAAATTGGTTGAGAGGCTTATGTCTCCTGTATTATTTCTCTTTTTAGTCATAATGTTAATCTTTTGATGACAAAGGTAAGAAAACAAAGGACAACCTTAAAGAGAATTAATTTCCCTCTAAGGTTTCCTTTGCTTTTTACTTTATGGATACAAAGATATGGATTTAACCCCAATCGGTCATCAGAAAGTTTACTTTTTTTATGACAGCTTGCAGTCTTTTGCTTTTTATAAGGGGACTTTTGTCCGTTTTTAATTCACAATAGCCCGCTATTACTCATTAAAAGCCAAACAAAATCCGAGCAAGCCCTGATGACCGATTGGGGTTAAAAGAAGAGCGTATTGCGGCTATGCATTATCACATCCACTTCGATTTTTTGACCAATGATTTTCATCATCTTGAGATAGTCCGTTGAAACAGGTAACACAATTATACTATCATTATTCTCGTATGCTTCCTGAACATCAGCTAAGTCTGACTTTATCTGATTATATGTTTCTATTTCTGTATCAGCAAGGAATATCGATCGTTGTATTGGAGTACATCCCATACGTTTCAAGTATTTGTGTACAAGTGCTCTTACCTTGTTGCTCTCTATGTCATACATTACGAAAAATAACATTCTATCCTTATTTTTTTTTGTCGTTCAACTAATCCAAGTATTCTTTTTACTCTCCATTCCACAGTCCCTATGTCAACTGAGGCATTTGTTTCGGATACATTCATTTTCTTTGTATGAAGTGATGCTGCAGCTAATTTCTTCATACTTTCCGCAAACGATAATGATGGTTTCTTCTTTCTTGGCATATCCAATCAGGATTATTTCAAAGTTTTTCCATTAAGAAACTGTTTATAACATCAGCCATAAGTTCATTTGCCTCTTTATCTGTACCTGTTTTAGGTGATTGGACGACAGTGAAGCCACGCTTGTTGCCATAAAATAAATTGATTTCAGCCTTGCGCATCGCTACTTTGAACGCCAACTTCTTCCCATATTGTATGTTGGTAACCCCAGATAGGATAATACCTTTTTCTTCCACATATTTTTTCAGCTCCTCCATGATTTCATCAAGTTCATGTGGTACGAACGCTTCTCGCTTTTTGCGTGTTTGTCGTGTCTGAAGATGCAAGGTCTCTCTTATTTGAGTTATTACATCTTTTGAAGGTTCTGCTTCTTTTACTGAATCTTTGTTCTTTTCATTTTCTCGTAAGGCTTTTTCCGTCTCCCTTTTTATGTCGAAAGCCAATGAAGCATCTTCATCAGGATTCAGATATTCGGCTATGACTACGCACTCTGGTTTAGAGTTGAAATATGCGTTTTCATCTGCGCTCAGGAAACATGCTCTTGTAACGTCGCATGTTTTGTAGTCCACCACTTGCTCAATGCCAAACTGTTTTGAGTATTTCATAAGGAAAACCTTATAGAAGGTTTTGTATAATCCAGCATCATAACATCGTTCCGATAGCTTCATTATCACTTTCAATCCGTCCCCTCCCGGTGATTTGAAACAGAGCATAGTCCGATTGTCCTTTGTTATCTTTTGAAAAAGGTCCTCTATTAATAGCCCCTTTTCCGAAATATGGTCAATGTCCACGATGAAATATTCAGTATATGCGAAGTTCTCAGTCCTTCTATAAGGAGGATTGAACATTGCACATACGAAATATGGAAGTTGTTGTTTCAGCGCAGAGTATTGGTTGGGATTCAGCTGACGCACTATGCGTAGTTGCCTTAGTAGTGCTTTTGTCGAATCTCTTGGATTGCGTGTTGCATCGTAAAGATGACGTATAGGCATTTTCTTCAGTTCCTCTGTAACGCTCTTGATGTTTGCTGCTGCTGATATCATAGGCTTCCTACATATAATGTTTGAACTTTTGTGCAAGATTTTGTGCATATAGCGCAATTTGCGTCATCCTGCTTCTTGACTGTCCGTTTATCTCAACCACTTCGTCAAGATAATCGTTAACGGATTGTATCAGGATTCTCCTTCCCAATGCCTCAAGCCAATACGCCCCGTCGTCTCTGATAGAATAATGCTCATCAGTTATTGCCCTTTGGCGGAGCAACTGTATCACAACATAATCAATCCATACTCTGTATAGTTCAATAACGTCATATACCAATACGGGTCTGTTGTAGTCGTCCCTGTGCATTACTCCTACGTATGGGTCTATGCCGGCTTTGATCAGTGCGCCTTCGATTTTGCCGTACAGAAGTCCATATCCGTAATTTAGCAACGCATTGGCAATGTCGGTGGCAGGATGTTGTGTTCGTTTTTCAAATCTGTATTCAGAGGGTATAAAGTCGTTGATTGATGTGAAATAAATCTTTGATGCAACACCTTCCCAGCCTCTTAGTGTCGCAGCTACATCCGATACGATACGCCCCTCTGCAGTTTGAATCTTCGTGCGATAATCCTCTAGTTTGCGTATTGGCTTGTTGATGTTTATGCGAGTGCCGTTATTATTTTCTTCCGAACTCAACATGAGCAAGATAGCCTGCTGGTTTTCAATCTTCCGTCTCAATACGTCTTTTATCCAGTCTACGGCATCGCTGGAGAAAGTGAAAGAAATTTGTCCCTTTCTGATTGTCGATACAGAACCGTATTTCGGGCTCCATATTCGTGCGATGGGCTTGCCGGATCTGTCGTTGAACATCACGTCGATTTCTTGTTCCACGGCCAGCATCACTGCATCGCTGGTTATCTGAGCTCCTCGGCTGATTTGTATTGATGTAATGCCGCTTGCAGGTATTCTCTGTCTGCCGTCAGCGTTCGTTATCACAAACCCTTCGTTGTCACGGCTTAAAGATACTCCAAAATTATTTATGACAAGTTCCATAGGCTGTTTCCTTTTATCATATGTTCACTTTTTTATTCCAATATTTTAGTTATGCGCCATTTGCCGTATTCTGTCTTACACGCTAATGCCCGTATTTCTTGTCCTTCACAAAGATTGTGTTCATAACGTAGTTTGGCCGGCACATAATATTTGTAATCAATGAAGGCGTAATCTCCATAGCGTGGTAGAGTCACCATTCCGCTGATTTCCGTTTCTTCATCATTCCTTTTTCTTATTGGAGTAGATGAATGTCTGGCAAAATCAATAGTGAGAACTATAGGCCTGTGGTTTACTATGTTGAATCTTACCATAAAAACGTCACCCACTTTTGCTCCTTTTCCCAATCTTGAGACTGAAACATTCAGCGACACCTTTGGCGAAGATGAATAAAGATTTGCTTTGCGTGTCCCCCTTACTGTGATTTCTTTTAAATAGGTCATTTCAACAGGCTCCAGGCGTCCATACACTATTTCTTCAGCTTTCTGTGCATAGGTACAATAGAATGCCGTAGCATCCGAGGCTGCAGCCACTCCGCTCAGTTTGTTTTGCAGGATATAAGCATCCCCACATATTCTCCAGTTGTTGCTTTTGTACGTTTCGAAGAGCTTGTTAATTTCCATTGCCGCATGTGGTGGGTCGTTGTCAACTAGAAGCTCGGATAGTTGAAGATGCAGGTTGCCTTTGAATCTTTCATCGCTTACCAATGTTGCAGCTTTGCAGCAGAAAGCGATTTTCTCTTCAGCGTCCTGGGAAACATACATCATGTTTTTCCAGATATACCATTGTGGGTCAGTCTTTAGAATGTGGATGAAAACCTTGCGTGCCGCTTCCGCCTCACCTTTCCAATAATGCAGAAGACCGATATACATATCGATGAATTTGTTCTTGCTGCATTTTTGTTTAACTTCCTCGAAGAAAGGCATCAGCAGAGAGGCATAATGTGGCGACTTCGTTGATTTCATTATATTGTATATCCTTGTGGCGAGTTTTTCTGCCAAAGAGTCATACCGAATAACCTGTGAGTCTGTTTTTATTTCGTTGCCAATGAAGTCTTCCGAGCGCAAGTTGCATATGTTATATCTGATGCAGAATGCGAGAAAGTCAAATTCTGTGTTCTTTTTCGACAGTTCAATCATCTGTACGAGAAAAAGTGAGCGTACGAGAGATGGTTGTTCAAGGTGTGAAAAGAAGAATTTTGAACAAACCTCGATATTTTCGGTCGAGATATTGCCGACCATTTGTTTCAAGTATCTGTATATAATCCAAGCGCACGACAAATTGAAGGTTTCAGGTACTACATCGTTTGCTATCGTTTCCTTTGCGGTTTCATAAGCCTTCACATAGTCTTTCGCCTTGTATAGGTCTGAAGCTGCGCTCATTGCTTGGCATTTCGCTCTCAATGTGTCATCATCCATATCCAGTCCTCCTCAAAAAATAGTAGTCTGGGAGTCTGAACAAAGTCAGACTTTCAGATTTAAGTTTTATCGTTCGCAAATATATGTATTAATTAGATACAATCAAAGTTTTCTGAATGTTTATCGCATATAAGTTAGCAAAAACATTTGTCTTAATCCTTGTTTTATTGGACCATGCTCTCTGAGGTTCAACGACAAAGAAGATAGAATGAAGCTTGGCTGTCTTAATCCTTGTTTTATTGGACCATGCTCTCTGAGCTTAGTATCACTATTTATAATAACTGGGAGGAAGTCTTAATCCTTGTTTTATTGGACCATGCTCTCTGAGCCGAGGCGAAGAATAGTAACCTCGAAGCGTCCCGGTCTTAATCCTTGTTTTATTGGACCATGCTCTCTGAGAAAATAGGACTTAATCCTTGTCAACTGATTGAATGTCTTAATCCTTGTTTTATTGGACCATGCTCTCTGAGGAGTTGGAAAAGTCTGATACAGTGGACAACTCGTTGTCTTAATCCTTGTTTTATTGGACCATGCTCTCTGAGTATCACTGTGATGTCGAAGCAGATAAACTATGCAGTCTTAATCCTTGTTTTATTGGACCATGCTCTCTGAGATCGACTCTCATTTTGAGAGCCATGCTAAGAAACATGTCTTAATCCTTGTTTTATTGGACCATGCTCTCTGAGGACAATGAGTTGTCGTTCACGAAGAAACAGTTTGTGTCTTAATCCTTGTTTTATTGGACCATGCTCTCTGAGTAAACGTCAATTACGTCAGTATGTTTACCGACAACGACGTCTTAATCCTTGTTTTATTGGACCATGCTCTCTGAGAGCAAAAATAGTAAATGCTTGTTATTTAGCATATTACAGGGGTTTTTATATATATTTTAACTTTTGAAGACCTAAAAATGTACCTTTTTCGACTGCAAATATACGATAAATGCTTCAACAATAGCATGAGGAGGCATTAAATAATAAAAATAATGTAAATGCCCAAAGAGAAAAATGTTAACTGTCCTTTCATAACCAGTATACGAATCAATGTTCCCCTTTTTGCCTGTTTTATGTTTTTGTGAAAAAAACAAAAGGAAAAACTTGCCTTGAGATAGTGTTTTTTTTATATTTGCAAGTGCTAAACAGAAATCGAAAAATCTATTACTTTTGCCTATGAATCATAAAATACCATCGGCTTTCGTCCTTTTTTTAGGTAGTTCTAATATACATTGGTAGTTGAGTTGATGTGTGTTTGTCGTTTACAGAAGTTTTTAGAATGGCGGTGTCTCATAATATAGATAGTATAGGAGTGATAAAACAAAAATAAAGATTTTATGCTTATGGAGAAGTGTAGATATTTATATGGAGCTTCGATACAGGGAATCCAGAGCTTTATTTTCCAAACCGACCGGCTAAAGGATATTGTCGGTGCCAGCGAGCTGGTGGAGCAAGCCTGCACAGAAGTTTTCAGAAATGAATTTTTTGATGAAAAGACATGTGAACTTATCGTCAGTGCGGCAGGAAACGTGAAGTGCGTATTCCCTGACGAGAATATGTGCAAGAAGGCAGTATTGTCATTTCCGAAGCGAGTGATGGAGAAAGCCCCTGGTGTGACAATTAGTCAGGCCGTGGTTAGGATGACAGACGACGATTTTTCGGGAGCAATTGATGAACTTGAGCGACGATTGCACTCCCAACGCAATCGTCGCTCAAAGCCATTGGCCTCTGGACTTATGGCAATGGAGCGTTGTAGACGCACGGGAATGCCGTCAATCAATGCTATTGGCGCAAAAGACAGGATAGACGAAGGCTGCTACCTCAAAGGCAAGGCCCTGGCAGACTCAGCAAACAGTAAAGGGGCCACAAGCAAATTGTATGAAAAACTGTATGGAAATCATTTTTCTTTAAAGAATGCAACCGACATAACCACTCTCACGGGACAAAACGACTGGATAGCCATAGTGCATGCCGATGGTAATGGTCTAGGTGAGGTGGTTGCTAATATAGGTAAAGATCCTGGTAAACTGAAGCAGTTCTCGGAGAAACTCAATGAAGCGACGATCAAGTCTGCCCAGGCTGCATGCAAAGAATGCTTAGGCGATACCGACGAGCTCCTCGTGCGTCCTGTTGTGATAGGCGGCGACGATCTTACCGTTGTATGCCGAGCTTCTATTGCCGTCGACTTCGTTAATAGTTATTTGCGTAATTTCGAGAAAAACAGTCTCGACCTCACTAATCATGCATTGACGGCCTGTGCAGGAATAGCCTTCATAAAGTCTTCTTATCCCTTCTCCTATGGCTACGACCTCGCCGAAACATTGTGTGGCGTGGCTAAAAAGGATGCCAAGTCAGCAGAAATGAAATATGCCAACGGCGGCAAAGCCCCGTCCTGCCTTATGTTCCACAAAGTGCAGAGCAGCTTCATAGAAGACTATGGCGTTATAGAGCGCAAGGAACTCACTGCTTCCTGTGATTGCTCTTTCCGCTTCGGCCCATATTATCTTGATGAGCAAGAAGACCGTTGGACGATAGACATGCTGCAGCATGATGCCGATGCACTCTCCATGGAGTCAAACAATGCAATAAAGACAAGTGTCAGAGAATGGTTGACATTGATGGGCGAGAGTCGCGACAAGGCTCTGCAAAAGGTGAACAGAGTGAATATGCTTGATCGATATACAAGAGAGCAGAAGGAACTCTTTGTCGAGCTGACAACGGAGTGTAATGGGAAACGTTTCCCTGCCTACGATGTGTTGGCATTGCAGACGATAAAGAATCAAGTAACCAAATGAGCAGACTATGACTAAGACAATAAATATTACGATACGCTTTTTTTCGCAATGGCACTGCGGAAGCGGCACGTCCGCCGGAGCGGATGTTGATGAACTTGTGGTGAAAGACAAGAACGGAATGCCTTATATTCCCGGAAAGACACTCAAGGGATTGATACGTGAGGCAACAGAAGACTATGTGTCATTCTCGTCACAAAGCGAAGCCTTAGGGACGTTGTTGGCAGAGACCTTCGGCAAAGAGTTGGGGGAAACTCCGGAGCAGACGGCAGGATGTGCTCATTTTTGCAATGCCGTGTTGGCAGGAACTGAATATGAGGCAATAGTGGAAAACCATGCCCAGCAATATATGTATGACAAGATTACCACTACCGCCATTGATGACGACGGTATAGCCAAAGACCATAGTCTAAGGAGTATGGAGGTGGTGTTGCCCTGCACATTGTATGCAAGCATAACCGGCGTGCCAGAGGAATTTGCCGTCATCCTGTCGGAAAGTCTCGGTTTGATAAAGCGTATGGGGCAGAAGAGAAACCGTGGATTAGGCAGATGTGAAATCAAGGAAGGAGGCAAGATATGATAAGAATCAAGTTTGAGTGTAAACTGCTGTCGGATGTCATACTAAACCAAAGTGCGGCAACAGACGGCAACAACAGTACCCTGGATTTCATTCCGGGCAATTCTTTCCTTGGTATCGTGGCCTCCCACTATGCTGAATACAGTAAAGAAGACGCCATGACACTGTTTCATAGTGGGAAAGTGCGTTTCGGTGATGCACATCCAGAAAGCCAGATGAAGCCAGGCTTCAGAACTCTGCGCATACCGGCGTCTCTATACTATCCCAAACTGAAGTCACAGACTGATGTGTGCTATGTGCATCACTTGTATGATAGAAACAAAGACAAACATAATGATGGCAGACCGCAACAACTGAAGCAGTGTCGCAATGGCTTCTTCGCTTTTACTTCTGGTTGTGGATATCCGGCAGTGTTGGACAGAAGTTTTGCATTGAAGTCGGCATACAACCGTAGTTTGCGTCGTTCACAAGACGAGAAGATGTTTGGCTATGAGTCGCTCGATGCAGGTAGTATTTTTCTGTTTGATGTGGAGATTGACGATGACCGGCTCGCAGATGTGGTGAGAGATAATCTCGTAGGCCGTCATCATATTGGCCGCTCCCGCACAGCGCAGTATGGCGAAGTGCTCATATGTGAAAAGGATTACGAAGAAGCGTGTTCCCACCTTGACAAGATAAAGATTGGCGGTTCTGACTATGTCGCCGTTTATGCCGATGGCAGACTCATCTTCATTGATGAGGATATGGAACTGACCCTGCAGCCGATGGCACGAGACCTTGGCATCGAGAATGGAGAGATAGACTGGAGCCAGTCGCAAGTACGCACCTTCCAGTATGCACCATGGAACGGTAAGCGCACTACAAGAGATACCGACAGGCTCGGCGTTGAGAAGGGAAGCGTGTTTCTTGTCAAACTCAATGGCGACTGCGGTCTGTTACAGAGTCGTTATGTAGGTGCATATCAGAATGAAGGCTTTGGCAAGGTGATTTACAATCCAGATTTTCTTGATGCTGTAGAAGGGGAAAATGGTGAGGCTAAAGTACAGTTGCTGGAACCAGATACAAACTTAGGTCCCAAATTCCAACAGCCTCTATGCGGCACTCCTCTGCTCGATTACATTTATCGCAGACAACTCGCCCATGAGGCAGATGTCTATATATATGAGAAAGTGAATGACTTTGTCAAGAGCAATAAGAAACTGTTCGGCAGCAATGGCGACAAATTCCCGTCGCAGTGGGGACAGATTCGAGAAATTGCTTCCAGATGCAAGATTGGTGATGATATAAGAAAAGAACTTCTTGGCGAGGGTGGGTACCTGCGTCATGGTGTAGCTGAGGAAAAGTGGAAGAAATATGGACGTGTAGAAAGACTCAGAAACTTCATGGATGACATTGAGTCTTCCAGATTTGGTGACATATTGGGTAAAGCACTTGTAAACCTGTCGTCAGAGATGGCAAAAATGAAATGACACTATGGAAAAGGAAAACAAAAGATACGAATATAGACACATCGCAAGGATTGTGGTTGAGGCAGCCACTCCAATAGCCGTTGGCAGTGGTGTGTCGGATGTTGTCACCGACTCTCCGGTGGTGAAGGACATCAACGGACTTCCATATATTCCAGGAACTTCATTGGCTGGCGTTATACGCCATGCTTTGGACTTGGGTAGACGGGAAGACGAGACGAATTTCTTTGGCTATCATGACAAGGATGGCGGGCGTGGGTCACGAATAATCTTCACCGATGCAGTGATGATTGGTAAAGACGGGCTTGCAGTTGACGGCATATGCCAGATAGATCCATCCGATGATTTTTATGGTTGGTATCAAGAACTGCCAGTCCGCAACCATGTGAGGATAAACGAGCATGGAGTGAACGACAGGAATGGCAAGTTTGACAACGAAGTCGTTTACATGGGCACACGTTTCGTCTTTGAGATAGAGCTGTTGTCAGATCAGGAAAATGATTCTTGGTTTGACAAGACTCTTGCCATGCTTTATCGTAACACGATGCGCATAGGTGGAGGAACTCGCTGCGGATATGGCAAGATGAAAGTAGTCAGTTGTTTGCGTGCAGACCTCAATCTTACGGAAGCGTCCGACTTGGCGGCTTATATAAAGAAACCATCCTGTCTGTCGGAAAAATGGGAAGCCTTTGCGGAATGGCAACCATCAGCAGCCGATGTTTGTGATGACGGATGGATTACTTATACGTTGAGGCTGAAGCCACAGGATTTTTTTCTCTTCGGTTCTGGCTTTGGCGATGATGATGCAGACAACACACCGGCTGTAGAGCGGATTGTGGAGTGGGGGGACGGGAAACCATGTTTCTCTCAACAGAGAACATTGGTGCCGGCTTCTTCAGTAAAAGGTGCATTGGCCCATCGCACGGCATATAATTACAACAAGCAGAACCGCCTGTTCGTCGGAAACGAAAGTGCATGTGCCGGTGACGATAATCCTGCCGTTGCTGCGGTGTTCGGCTCAGCAGGTGGTGACGGACAAAGCTGCGGTTCTCGTGGCAATATAATCATGAGTGATGTCGTTGGAAAAGAAAAATGCGACAAACTTTTCTTCCATGTCAAGAATGACTATTTCTCTGGTGGAACAATAGATGGAGCATTGTTCCAGGAGAAGAGTGTCTTTGGGAGAGATACAATATATGAGGAAGAAATTCTTGTGAGGAAAGAAACTCTTGAGGATACTGGTGTGAGAGAAGCCTTTGAACAGAGCCTTAGAGACATCTGCAGTGGGCTATTGCCGCTTGGCGGATGTGTAGGACGAGGTAACGGATTCTTTACAGGAGAACTATTAAAGGATGGAGGCAAGATATGAAAGAGATAAAGGCAGCAACATACGAGGGCTATCTATGGTATAGCGATGAAAACAAACCAGAGGTATTCCTTGGTGACAAGATGGTGGAGAAGATAGAATTGGATGATTGCTCCAATCCGTTTGTCGTTGAGGGTAATCTCTGGAATGCGGAAGCGCATGAGTCTATAATGATACGCTATGTAGACGGACGCTATCTGGTGCGTCATACTGTTGTGACGGATAAAGAACTCCTTGGTGTCGATGACCGGTCGCTTGATCCTGTTACAGGAAAAACCAGCGACCTCGTGGCTACAACAGTGAAGGAATATCTTCCGCATCGTCTTGAAGGTGTCAAGGCATTGCGCTTTCTGCAGTATTGGCAGGGTGAGGAGGATGCTATGTGTGAAGGAATGACGGCACTTCGTCCGTCGAAACTCGTTTTTGTAGGATTTAACAAGTAAGGAGGAACATCTATGGTTAACAAGATATCTGCCCCATATAATTTTGTGCCGCTCAATGAATTTGTCTTCGTTCCCGATTGGGGCGGCGAAGTGTCGCAAGACATTCCTTTCGCTGATGGTGAAGACGGGTATATAGAAGTGACGTGGAAGAATGTCTCGCCCTTGTGTGTTCGGGATGCTTCAGGCACTGATGACAAAAATTATTCTATGCATGTGAAGATGTCCGACGGCAGTCGTCTTTATTTCATTCCGGGATCAAGTCTCAGGGGTATGCTTCGGAACACCCTTAGCGTAATGAGCTTCGGGCGGTTGACGCAGTATGGGAATAAATACTTCGGACATAGAGAATTTCATACAAAGAAAACTGATAATAATGAATATCAGAATCAGATGTCGAAAGTGCGATATGGTTGGCTTGAGGGAGATTATGATGGTTATAAACTATATATGTGCCTTGGTGAAGCCGATAAGATATCTATTCAAAAAGTGAGAGAAATCGCTCTTGATAGAGAATATGACAAATATAAGTATGCTTGGGAAAGAAATCAGGCAATAGGAAATAATACATTTCCTAAAAAGGAGAAAGACGGGATTGTTTATAGAGTATTCGCTACGGGGCAGATGCATAATAAGAACAACGAGTTGTTGATCCCAGAAGCAGATGAAAACAGTTTCGTTCGTTTTGGCATTGACGATGAGGCAATAACATCATTCTTCACAGTATACAGCAATACGTCCGGCTTTGAAAACTATAGGGCGATGCTTGAATGTGGAAAGCGGATACCAGTCTCGTTTATAAAAGACGGTTCTCACTATGTCCTTGGTATGGGCAGAATGATGCGTTATCCTCACAAATATAGTGTGGCGGATTTGATAGAGAATGTGCAGAAAAGGGATGATGCTGCAGGTCGTGACTTGGCAGATGTTATTTTTGGATGGGTCGATAGAGACCGTTCGCTTAAGGGGAGAGTGCAGATAGGCAATGCATTCGCCTCTCGTCCGCTGATGGATGAAGAACTTTGTGCCGAGGTCAGTGGTGTTCTCGGAACTCCGAAACCATCATTCTATCCGTTGTATCTGAAACAAGATGAGAAACCATATAAAACCTATTCAACTGAGGGGGCAACAATAAGTGGAACGAAACGTTATAGAATACATAAAGGAGCCTCTGTTACAACCTTGCCGCAGGGTAATGGCAACATAAAGACAATGAGTCAAATCAACCCCGTTCCGGCAGGACAGACCTTCAAGATGCGCATCGTGGTTCATAATATGAGAAAAATGGAAATCGGTGCCTTGCTTTCAGCAATCACCTTCAATCATACTCAAGGCACTTATCACAACATAGGCAGTGCCAAAGGATTTGGTTACGGCAAGATGGAATGTGCAGACTTGTCGTTGCATGGCTTCGCTTTTTCAGAAGAAGAATATCTCAAGGCATTCGAATATGAAATGTCATTGTTCACTAAGGCCAAGTATTCGTGTCTGTGGAGCGAGACTACTCAAGTCAAATCGCTTGTCGCAATCATGTCGGAGCATGAAGGCAACGATGTGAGGATGATGGAGATGGACAAGAATAGGCCTCCACTGCAAAAGAATGAGTACGAGTATTACAAAACTAATTTCAGTAAACTCGAAGAAACAGACAAAAATGTAGCCACATATTTGAATGATGATGATGTCGCAGGTTTGGAGGAAAGTGTGAAGCGTGTTGAAACTGCCAAACTCAGAAAAAGGTTTGTTGTTGAAAACGCTAAAATTTATGATGATATTAAAGCTGATGTCAAGTCAGGCAACTTCCAGTCAGCCATAGAATCATTAGACCGCTTGATAAATGATATGCTCATTCAAGGTGTTGACAAATCCGATGAAGAAACATGGAGGACCGACATTGTGGAAAAGCAGAAAGCAAAGGAGGCAGAAGAGACACAAAAGAAAGTGGAAGCGCTAAACGAGAAAAATAAGCAGCAGTTGTCTGGCGGTCTTGCTAATTTCATTGAAGAAAAGAATCCGCTGACGGATAAATACAAGGTGGACAAGTGGAAGACATGCGATTCAAAAATCAAGCAGTGGCTCAAGAAAAAGAGCACATCATCGCTTGATGATGACGAGAAGCAGACTTTGGAGAAGACCATTCGCCGTCTGTATGTCGAACAGGACAGATCGGAGAAGAAAGACTGGAAGGTGGAATACGACAAGAATAAGATATGGAAAGCCATAAGAGGATATCTTGGCGAAGAGCGTGCGATGTCTCTTTATAAGAGTATGGAGGGATGATGTGATGGAGATAAAGACAATGTCGGTAGTGTTCAAGAACCGACTTTCTTTTCGTGAGGTGCCATTGCTGCGAGGTGCATTGTTGCATCTGGCGAATGGTGATTCAATGTTGTTTCATGACCATATTGGCGATAAGCTCCGCTATAGGTATCCCCTCGTGCAGTATCGTGAATTTGGCGGATATGCTTCCTTGTTCTGCCTTGGCGATGGCGTGGTGGCAGTAGAGGGTCTTCTTTGTGCGGCATCTTCGGCAGAAGTGCGTATTGGCAGGAGAGAGGAGAAACTGCTTGTAGACAGCGAGACGAGGCTGAATGATGAACTATCCTTGTCGGATGTCTTTCAGGAATATACCATTCGTCGCTACCTTCCCCTCAATCAGGAGAACTACGCCAGGTATAAGACTCTCGACAGTATCGTGGACCGTTATCAGATGATAGAAAAGTGCCTGATTGGCAATATCCTTTCGTTTGCCAAGAGTATGGGCATGTTCTTTGATCAGCAGATAGAAGTGAAGATACAGGATGTGGCAAATACGCATGAGTATACATACAAGAAAGTGAGAATGCTCGGCTTTGATTTGAAATTCAAAGCGAATGTCTCTCTTCCTCGGCATATTGCCTTGGGCAAGGGAGTTAGTATAGGATTTGGAGAAATATTTTGACTATGAAGAAAATACAGATAGCGTTGGTGAGCAAGGAAACGCTCCCCGTTTTTTATATGATAAATGAGCTACGGCCTGATGAGGTGTATCTTGTCGGCACTAAAGAAACTCAAAACGAGATGCACTATATAAAGGCAGTAGCAAAGAGTATAGGTGTGGTTTGTCATGAACTGACAACCCAACCCGACAGTATGCAGGACTGCATGAAGGTATGTGACAGCGTTCATGCCCGTAATGGTGAAGATTGTGAGTATTGTTACAATCTGACCTGTGGGACGAAGCTCATGGCTTTTGGTGCATTGATTTGCGCACAGAGCCATAAAGCGAATGCTGTATATACTGATGTCAGCTCTTATACCGACTTTTCGGATTTTGGACGCCACGACATAACCAGACTTCTTGATACCGACACCATAATAGCCCTGCAAGGACAGAAGGTGAAGGACAAGAAGGTTTACCATTATGATGCAGAGCGTACCGAGTGCGCTAACGAAGTGCGCAATTTCATCGAGAATAACGTTGATGCGTATCGTATTCTGATGAACTATTATGTTTTATACAGGTGCATGCCGGACCCTTTCAAATCAGGAAAACTGTCATGTTACAAAGACAAAGGCAGACTTGTTGTTGAATACGATGACGTCGAGGTCTTCTCTTCAGATTATTATGATGCTTTCAAGATGCTGCTTGAGGGAAGATGGTGGGAAACGCTTGTGGCTGATGTCGTTGCCAGATGGGCAGGAGAAGACAAGGATGTTTGGACGAGTGTACGCTTCGAGCCAAATTCCGGAATGCAGCGCAATGACAAGAACGAGATAGACGTATTAGTGAATATCGGCAATGCCCTGCTCTTCGTGGAGTGTAAGTCCGGCTCTTTCACGCAGGACAATATATACAAGTTGAGCAGTGTGTTCAAGACCTATGGCAGCTATAAGTCAAAGGGTGTCATAGTTTCATATCGCCCCGATGTGATAAGGCCCGATCTGTTGGAAAAGGCAAAAGAACAGCGTGTGTCGCTGCTTGTGCCGAATCGTAGTATGGCAGATCTTTTCGTGAAGTTGGACAAAGTGGTTAATTCCTTAAAATCTTGATTTCTATGGCAAGAAAAGTCTTTATTTCGGTGCTCGGCACCGGGTTTTATGGAAAGTGCATATATAAGCGTGATGAGTTTGAATCAGACAATACCTGCTTTATCCAGTGTGCCACATTACAGATGCTGACAAACAATGATTCTTGGACATCCGACGACCATGGCTATATATTGCTTACGCAGAAAGCTGAGACGGACAATTGGATTGTCAAAGGCGATGAACGTGAAAACTTCATCTCTAAAAAGATAGAGGAGTATATAGGTTTGGAGAAAACCATCAGTGGTATGAACCTTCCCTTTGCCGTTGATGGTGTCAGTATTCCCGTCGGGAATGATGAAGATGAGATATGGCAGATTTTCGATATCGTGTTTGAAAAGCTTCAGGATGGCGATGAGCTGTATTTCGACATCACCCATGGCTTCAGATATCTTCCGATGCTTGTGCTCGTGTTGGGAAACTATGCCAAGTTCTTGAAGAACATCACGGTGAAGAGCATAACGTATGGAAATTTTGAAGCTCGGAATAAGGAGGCCGTTCCGAATGTCGCTCCGATAGTTGACATCACTTCATTCTCCGCGTTGCAGGATTGGACATTCTCTGGAGCTTCATTCGTAGAACAAGGACATGTGCGTAATTTTACGGAATCTATATCATTGTCATTAGGTAATAGTTCTGTCGTTTCCAAAAGATTGATAAAGTATGTTCGAAAACTTAACAAAGATCTGAATACTTTTGAAGAGCAGATTTCCACATGTCGTGGAAATGAACTTTTCAGTGGAAATAATGTTTGCGAGGCAAAAGAATTGATAGATAAGGTAATGGGGCAGTCGCATATACCCAAACCTCTGCTGAAGATATTGGATGTTATAAATGATGCCATAATTCCTTTTGATAAGGATACTATAGATAATTTACGCAGTTCTTTAATCTGGTGCAAGCGATATAAACTGATACAGCAAGGGTATACACTTTGCCAAGAGAGTATCATTACTTATGTCTGTATGCAGCTCAGTGACCTTAACCCTTATAAGGAAGAAAAGGGTGGGGGCAGAAGATATAGAGACTATTGGTCTGCAATTTTGGGTATGAGTGTTGGCGATGCAAAGAATGAAAGTTCTTGGAAAGGTGATATTGCCAAGAACAGGAATTTGAGCCGTTCCCTGCTTGGTATGGAATGGGTCCGTGAAGCAAGAAAAGGATATGAACGTATAAAGCAGAAAAGGAATCAACTTAATCATGCTGGATTTACGGGAAATGTGTCATCGCATGATATTATAAAGTCGTTTGATAAAAGCATAGACTGGTGTGTCGGTTTCTTTGATGAGGCATTGACAGCTCCGGTAGTTGATACATCAACGCTACATAAGCTTTTCATAAACCTTTCAAACCATCCGTCTTCGCAATGGAAAGAAGAGCAACTGTGTGCAGCGAGAGAATATGGTGATATTATGGATATGCCCTTTCCGCAGATCAATCCGGATGCAACGGCAGAGGATGTGAATTCTATAGCGAATGCCCTTGTTGATAAAATTAAGGTGTTGGGGGATGATAATGATGTCGTTGTGCATGTTATGGGCGAGATGGGTCTTACATACAAACTTGTGAGAAAACTCGGCTTCTTGGGTATTCGCTGCGTATGCTCCACCTCTTATCGTGTGGTGAAAGACGAGGAGGATGGCAAGAAGGTCGTGGAATTCCATTTTGAAAGATTCAGAGAATATGAGTAAGAAAGAAAAATTTGAGCTTTCTCACGACCAGAGATGTGTGATGGCTCGTTTTATAGAGTTCGTCAACGGCAGCGGCAGCGTCTTTATCCTTAAGGGATATGCCGGAACGGGAAAGACCACTATGGTGAAGGAGATGGTGAAAATGCTCAAAGAAGAGAAGAAACCATACCGTCTGCTTGCCTCTACCGGCAGGGCTGCCAAGATTCTTCACGACAAGACGATGGAGGAGACGAGCACGGTGCATAGCTGTATATATAAGTATTCCGACTTCAATCAGGATTTGGATAAGGTTGTGGATGAGCGTGAGCGCAACAAAGGGGTAGACTCCACTGGGCAGCTCTTGCTTAATTTCACTCTTTCGGTGGTAGACAATAGCAATGTCACCACCTACTATATCATTGATGAGGCTTCGATGGTGGCCGATGAGGAGGATAAATCGGCTTTTCAGGCAGCTTTCGGCAGCGGCAGGTTGCTTTGCGACCTGTTGGAGCATGACCCCAGCGGTAAATATATATTCATTGGCGATGTGTGTCAGTTGCCTCCTGTGCTTCAGACTGTCTCGCCGGCATTGTCGGTTGATTATTTCAAGAATACATTCGGATATGATGCCGTTGAAGTTACACTGACGGATATTAAGCGACAGCAATCGGGCAATGACATAGTTCTTGCCTCTCAGAAACTGAGGCGTCTTTATGAATGCCCTCAGCCATGGACTTGGGCCAAGTTTCCGATGAAAGGTTTCAAGAATATCCATCTCCTCGATAGCCAGGCAGAACTGGTGCAGATGTATATTGAGCGAGTGAAGAAGTATGGGTATAACGACTCTACTCTGATTTGTTTTTCAAACCGACTTTGCGATACCTTGACGCGTATCATTCGTCCTGCTTTGGGGCTTAACTCCTCGCAGCTACAGAAGGGAGACCTGCTTCTTGTCACTCAGAACAACTATATATCAGGCTTGATGAATGGCGACCAGGTAGTGGTGGATAGTGTTCAGGTGAAAGAGCAGCGTGCCGGACTGACGTTCCTTGAGGTCTCCTTCCATGAAGTGCTTACTGGCAAGGAATATTCTCAGCTCATGATAGCTGATATCCTCTATGCCAATCAGACGAACCTCTCCCAAGTGCAGCAGAAAGAGCTTTTTGTGGAGTTCTTCATAAGGATGAAGAAAAAAGGAATAAAACAGAAGAGTGATCTGTTCAACAAGATGATGATGTGCGACCCCTATCTCAATGCGTTACGTGCCGTGTTTGGCTTCGCGCTCACCTGTCATAAGGTGCAGGGAGGAGAATGGGATAACGTCTTTCTCGATATTCCGAGGTCTTTCCCCAAGCGGGAGAAGCCTTATGTGTATCAGTGGGTGTATACAGCCATGACCCGTGCCCGCAAGGAACTGTATCTTGTAGATGATTTCTATATCATGTAGCTTAGATATTTTTTCCCCAATCGGTTGTATAGGTTTCCTCGGAATGACCGGTTTGGTTATAATCGCTCTTTGACATTCTGTTTCTTTTTGTGGATATAGTTGGTTTTTATGAAAATAAATTGTTTCTAATTAGCTGCATATTTTGTATTTTTGCAGCAGGAAAGGTACATTTTTTCAGTGTTGAAAAGTTAAATATTGTATAAATTGCATTGTAATCTATTGATATATAAGTCTTTAAGAATTTTGCTCTCCGAGAGTATGGTCCACTAAAACAAGGATTAAGACGCCATGCTGAGAAACATATCGCCCACGGTGGTGGTCTCCGAGAGTATGGTCCACTAAAACAAGGATTAAGACACCTGTCACCTTGAAGGTAACCCTATCTTGAAATGGGCTCCGAGAGTATGGTCCACTAAAACAAGGATTAAGACTACTTCTATTTCAACTACTGAGATTTGAATGTAAGATCTCCGAGAGTATGGTCCACTAAAACAAGGATTAAGACCTGTGCCTTTCGGTACAAATGTTCTCTTGATGCTGATAGTCTCCGAGAGTATGGTCCACTAAAACAAGGATTAAGACATATCCTTTGACGTCTGTTTCGACACAAGCGCATATACTCCGAGAGTATGGTCCACTAAAACAAGGATTAAGACAATTAGTAGTTTAACTAAAAGATACGATAGTAAGAACTCCGAGAGTATGGTCCACTAAAACAAGGATTAAGACACATTAAATTTTTTAAAAAGGTAATAAAATAAGAGTCTCCGAGAGTATGGTCCACTAAAACAAGGATTAAGACTTCTAAATGCTTCATGATTACTTAACACATCATATACCCTCCGAGAGTATGGTCCACTAAAACAAGGATTAAGACTTGGCTTTGCGAGCTTCAAACTTTTTAGCAAACTTCTCCGAGAGTATGGTCCACTAAAACAAGGATTAAGACAAGAAGACGTATTTACGAATACCGCCAGAAAGCAAGACTCCGAGAGTATGGTCCACTAAAACAAGGATTAAGACTAGTAATTTCAGAACTATCTCTAAGATTAGCTTTACTAGCTCCGAGAGTATGGTCCACTAAAACAAGGATTAAGACATTCAATCGGCAAAAGATGCTCGAACTTGATGTCTCCGAGAGTATGGTCCACTAAAACAAGGATTAAGACACACCATTCGTTAACCTTGCAAATGGTTGAGGCGATGCTCCGAGAGTATGGTCCACTAAAACAAGGCTAATCATAACCTCTCTTCCAAAATCACAATCCAGGCGGGCCTGATGGCCGATTAAGGCTAAACCAGGCGTCATTACCGGTATTTGGCTCCTCTTCTATCAAAAAAAATGAATTTCCTTTGCCTCTGTCAAAGCTTTCTTATAACTTTGCCCAAAGTTTTGCGCCAGACTGTTCTGGCTGTTGTTTAACCTATAAATCTGAAATAAGAATATGCCATTTACGAACAATGTCATGATTGTCCGTCACAAGCTGTTGACCGAACTTGTGAAGCTATGGAAAAATGACGAATTAGTAGACCGCATTGACCGTCTGCCTATCCAATTGAGTCCCCGCCGTTCAAAACATGAAGGACGTTGCTGTGTACACAAAGAGAGAGCAGTATGGAGATATAAGTCACTTCCGTTGTTGGGCATGACGATGGAAGACGAAACCGACGAGCTGACACCTCTCTCAGAATTTGCTTTCCGCGCCATGAAGAGAGCCGGCAGCGGTGCACCGAGAGAAGATATCCTTACCGTTATCGACGAGGCTTGTTCATCCTGCGTTCAGATCAATTATGAAATCACCAATCTGTGCCGTGGATGTATCGCCCGCCATTGTATGACCAACTGTCCCAAGAAGGCCGTCCATCTGAAGAAGAATGGACAGGCATTCATCGACCACGATGCTTGTATCAGCTGTGGTATCTGCCACGACAGCTGTCCATACCATGCCATCGTATACATACCCGTTCCTTGCGAGGAGTCATGCCCGGTAAAGGCAATCAGCAAAGACGAGCGTGGCGTAGAGCATATCGACGAGAGCAAGTGTATATATTGCGGAAAATGTCTCAACGCATGTCCGTTCGGCGCCATTATGGAGGTATCCCAGGTATTCGACGTGCTCTATAGAATCCGAAACAAGAAGAAGCTCGTTGCCATCGTTGCCCCTGCAATCCTCGGCCAGTTCAAGGCAGAGAAAGACCAGGTCTACGGCGCACTCCGCGAGATGGGCTTTGCCGACGTCATCGAGGTGGCACAGGGCGCCATGGAGACCGTAGAGCGTGAGGGCCACGAGCTGCTGGAAAGACTCGAAGAAGGCCAGCCGTTCATGACCACCTCTTGCTGTCCTTCATACAAGGAGATGGTGAAGAAACACGCTCCCGACATGGCGAAATACGTTTCCGACACCCGTTCGCCGATGTATTACACCGCCCGTCTGGCAAAGCAGCAGCATCCAGACGCCGATGTAGTGTTCATCGGTCCGTGCGTTGCCAAGCGCAAGGAAGCCCAGAGCGACGAAGCTGTAGACTTCGTTCTCACATTCGAGGAAATCTCTTCCGTGCTCGACGGACTGGGCATCGACATGGGCACAACCGCTCCATATAGCATGGCGGTGCAGTCGGTGCGCGAGGCACATGCTTTCGGAGAGTTGGGCGGCGTGACAGGCGCCGTGAAGGCATATCTCAAGGAGAAAGCCGAGTCATTGCAGGCAATTCAGGTTTCCAACCTGACAAAGAAGAACATCGCCATGCTGCGAGCTTACGGCAAGTCAGGAAAGGCTCCTGCCAAGTTCATCGAGGTCATGGCATGCGAGGGCGGATGTATCACCGGACCTTGCGTCCACAATGAGCTGAAAGCCGGAAAGCGCCAGTTTGACAAGGAATTGGGCAAGGAGACAAAGACCTATGATGATATGGATTGACAAACTACGCAGAGACCATGCTCTCGCGCCTGACGAATACCGGCAGCTGCTGGCAACGACAGACACCGATGCCGTGGAATATCTGCATCGGCAGGCGCGGGAGGTGGCTCTCCGGCAGTTTGGTCATGACATCTATATACGCGGACTGATAGAGGTGGGCAACCGCTGTCGCAACAATTGCTACTATTGCGGCATACGGGCAGCCAACACGTCGGTGGCGCGTTACGAACTGACAAAAGAACAAATCCTGGCCTCTTGCCGGGAAGGCTATAAGCTGGGCTTCCGCACTTTTGTATTGCAAGGTGGCGAGAAGTCTGGCTCTTATGCTATGTGGGAAGACGTGGTCAGCGAGATACGCCTCGCCTATCCCGACTGTGCCATCACGCTCTCGCTGGGCGAGATGACGAGGAGCGAATACGAGGGACTGTTCCGTGCCGGCGCCAATCGCTATCTGCTGAGGCATGAAACCTACGATGCCGACCATTACCGCAGGCTCCATCCGGAGTCTATGTCAAGAGAGCACCGGCTGCAATGTCTGCAATGGCTCAAGGAAACCGGCTATCAGACCGGCACCGGCATCATGGTGGGCAGTCCCGGACAGACTCTGGACCATCTGGTGGAGGACATCTGCTTCATCCGGCGTTTCCAGCCGCAGATGATAGGCATCGGCCCCTTCATACCCCAGCATGACACACCCTTCAGGGATTGCCGTCCGGGAAGTGCCGACCTCACCTTGCGCCTGCTCTCCATCTTCCGCCTGATGTTCCCGTCGGTGCTGATACCAGCCACCACGGCGCTCTCCACACTCCTGCCCGACGGCAAGGCCCGGGGCATACTGGCAGGAGCCAATGTGGTGATGCCAAACCTCTCGCCGGCGGCATACCGTTCCAGCTATGCGCTCTACGACAACAAGGCGGCGATGGGCACGGAGGCAGCCGAAGGGCTCGCCCTGCTGAAACAAGAATTGGATAAAATCGGGTATCGTATATCTACGGCTCGTGGGGATTTTAAATGAATAATGACATGGACAAGATCTTTAATCCTGCCTCCGGCGAGGCAGAAGAGTTTATCAACCATCAGGAGATTCTCGATACGCTGCAATACGCATCGGAGCATAAAAACGATCGGGAGCTGATAGAGAATCTGCTTGAGAAGGCGGCGAAATGCGGCGGACTGACCCACCGTGAGGCTGCCGTGCTCCTGGAGTGCGACGTCCCCGATCTGGTAGACCGCATCTTCCATCTGGCAAAAGAGATAAAGCAGCGCTTCTACGGCAACCGCATCGTGATGTTCGCACCGCTCTATCTCTCCAACTATTGCGTGAACGGCTGCGTATATTGTCCCTACCACGCCAAGAACAAGACCATACCCCGCCGCAAGCTCACCCAGGAGGAAATCAAGCGAGAGGTCGTGGCCCTGCAGGATATGGGTCACAAGCGTCTGGCGCTCGAAGCCGGCGAAGACCCGCGCAATAATCCTATAGAATACATCCTGGAGTCTATCCAGACCATATACGGCATCCATCACAAGAATGGAGCCATCCGCCGCGTCAATGTGAATATCGCCGCCACCACGGTGGAGAACTACCGCCGCCTGAAAGACGCCGGCATCGGCACGTATATCCTCTTTCAGGAGACATACCACAAGAAGCACTACGAGGAACTCCACCCCAGAGGTCCCAAGAGCAACTATGCCTACCACACCGAGGCTATGGATCGCGCCATGGAGGGCGGCATCGACGATGTGGGCATCGGCGTTCTCTTCGGTCTCAACCTCTATCGCTACGATTTCGTGGGTCTCATGATGCACGCCGAGCATCTGGAGACAAAGTTCGGAGTAGGTCCACACACCATCAGCGTGCCCCGAATCTGTCCGGCAGACGATATCTCAACAGAGGACTTCCCCGACGCCATTTCCGACGAGATGTTCGAGCGCATCGTCGCCGTCATCCGCATCGCCGTGCCATACACCGGCATGATTATCTCCACCCGTGAGTCAGAGGCCGTGCGCCGCCGTGTGCTGGAGCTTGGCGTGTCGCAGATCAGCGGCGGTTCGCGCACCAGCGTGGGAGGCTATGCCGACTCAAAGCCGGAGCATACCGAGCAGTTTGACGTCAGCGACCATCGCTCGTTGGACGAGGTGGTGGGCTGGCTGCTCGATCTGGGACATATACCGAGCTTCTGCACCGCCTGCTATCGTGAAGGACGCACCGGCGACCGCTTCATGTCGCTGCTCAAGGCCGGACAGATAGCAAACTGCTGCGGACCGAATGCCCTGATGACGCTGCAGGAGTATCTCGAAGACTATGCCTCGCCTGAGACCCGGGCGAAGGGACAGCAGGAGATTGCCAAGGCGCTGGAGCATATCCCGAACCCGAAGATAAAGGCGATTGCCACGAAGCGGCTGGAAGAGATAAAACAAGGAAAGAGAGATTTCAGATTCTGACATATATGGAGAATACGCCACAGGTTTCCCGCTTGCATATAGCCCTCATAGGGCTGAGGAATGCCGGCAAGTCGTCACTGCTCAACGCATGGTTGGGACAGGACGTGTCTGTCGTGTCCAGCGTGGCAGGAACTACCACCGATGCCGTGAGAAAGGCTGCCGAACTCCCCGGACTGGGAGCTTGTGTGATTATCGACACACCGGGATTTGACGACACCGACCAGCAGCTGGGACATCTGCGCATTGGCAAGATGCAGACTGCCGTGAAGCAGGCCGACATCGTAATTCTGGTGGCGGGCGGACCAGTGCTCACGCCGGAAGAACGGGAGTGGGCTTCTTGGCTCAAGCTCAAGAAGACCCCCTGGCTCCTTGCCCTGGGCAAGGCAGACACCATGGCGGATGCAGAACAGGCAGCCGACCGTCTGTCCGGCGAACTGGATGTGCCAGCCGTGGCTGTCAGCGCCTGGCGCCGCAGCGGGTTCTCCAAGATGATGCAGCTGCTGCTCCAGCTCCTGCCACCCGATTTCGGCAAGGAGACCATCACGGGCAGTCTTGCCGCTGAGGGCGACAGGGTGTTGCTCGTGATGCCACAGGACAAGGAGGCACCGAAGGGACGCCTTATCCTGCCACAGGTGCAGACCATCCGTGAACTGCTCGACAAGCGATGCATCGTTTCCTGCTGCACTCCCGACAAGCTGGCGGATACTCTCGCCTCGTTCCGTGAGAGTCCCCATCTGATAATCACCGATTCGCAGGTCTTTCCGCAGGTGTACGGACAGAAGCCGGCCGACAGTAGGCTGACATCCTTCTCCGTGCTCTTCGCCGCCTACAAGGGCGATGCCGTGGCGTTGAAACAGGGAGCGGAGAGCATAGCCCGGCTTACAGACCGTTCTCATGTGCTGATAGCCGAAGCCTGTGCCCATGTGCCGGCGGGCGAGGATATCGGCAGGGTGAAACTGCCCCGTCTGTTGCGCAAGAGGGTGGGCGAGGGCCTTCAGGTCAGTTTCGTCAACGGCCGTGATTTCCCCAAAGACCTCTCGCCATACGATCTCGTTATCCATTGCGGCGCCTGCATGTTCAATCGCCGTTATGTGTTAGACCGCATCCGTTCCTCACAGTCACAAGGTGTGCCCATCACCAATTATGGTATGGCGATAGCCTATCTCACCGGCATCCTGCATAAGATAGACTTCGCAGGATAGTCTGTTGGAAATTAGAAAAAAACTTGATTTCTCCAGAAATTGTCAGATTGTCTGGTTTTTGCTCTAACGTATTGATAATCTGACGATTATCGACCTGACAGTTGCTTTGGATTGTCTGGACAATTCGTCATCCTCATGGGTGGAAATGTCATTCGTCCACCAGTTCCACGAGGAACTCGTTGCCTCGCCATGTTCTCCTCGACGTCATTCCGGGCAGCGCCTTCAGCCGGCGGCTGAGTGTCGTGAGATTGGTAGAAGCCATTGCCGCCGCACCCGCCTTCTGGCGCAGGTGCTGAAATATCGCCACCGTGGTCATATACTCACCCCTGCCGTTCTCCTTGCCGATGCGGAAATACTCTTTGAAGAAATCCTCCGCCGCCATCGTGCGCTGAAACCTGTCGTTGCTCATCGTCAGCAGCTCCGTCTCCAGTTTGTCGAAATACCAGCGGCGCCCGCTCTCTATCTCGCTCAGTGCCTGGGCATAGAGCTGGGTGTAGTCTATTGGCGTCGCCACGTCGATGGGCCGGTTGAAATCCACGCAGATGAAGCGGCGGCTCCCCGACGGGTCGCTCAGCACATTCTGCATGTTGCTCGTGGCGATGAACGATGCCCGGCGCGGCAGTTCCTCGATGGCAGTTCCCCACGGGCGCTTCATCTTCACCGCCGGCAGCTGCACCACATTCTTCAGAAAACCCTCCTGCAGCTTCGGCGAGATCTGGTTGAACTCGTCCAGATTGATGAGCAGCAGTTCCGACATCGCCCTCAACACCTGCTTCTTCTCCGCCAGCTGCAGACTGTCGCAATATCCCCATTTCAGTTCCGGCGGCAGCAGCCGGCGGCAGAACGTGCTCTTGTTGAAACCCTGGTCGGAGATGAGCAGCGGCACGTTGCTGTTGCCATACAGCTCCCCCGTCTTGCCCGTCCATTGCGCCACCATCCCCAGAAACCACGTGTGGAATCTCTCCCTCCACTCCGGGTCCTCCGTCGGCACCGTGTCGGCAAGCCTCCCGATATGGTCGCTGCCGTCCCAGCGGCCCACACATTTGGCGAGGAAGTCGCCGATGGGGTCGAAACAGCCGATGAAGTCAGACCCCACATAGTTTCTCACGTCATTAAACCCCACGGCGATGCCCGCCAGCTGCACCTCCAGCGTGATTCTCTTCAGCGCCCTCATGTCGAGCATCAGGAAAGGTCCGTTGCCGTCCCTTTCCATATACTCCGTGCATTCAGTCACCGTGTTGTATCTCAACACATACCTCCGCCTGATATGCTCCACCATCCTCACCACATGTGAGCACCTCGTCGGAATCCTCTCCCCGGTCTCCTTCTCCGTGTTCGTCACTTCCGTTTCCTCACTCGTTTGAGTACTGTTCATTCTCTCAAACCACTTCTCCGAGGTCTTGGCAGATATCCTCAACCTTCCTCTTTTGTTTGTTCTTATGCTTTTTGTTTTCATGGTATTGTCTGTTTTTTTTAGCCAAATGGCCGATTGGGAATTTTAGTCTGTTTTGGTTCAGAATCGGGCACGGTGCTTGCCCAACATGGGCACGGTGCTTTCTCAATAGGGGCAAGCAGCTTGCCCCGGTTGGGCATCTTTCCTGTCCGTTTCGTGCCCATTATTTATTCAGAAAGCTGACCATCTCTTCGTAGAAATCAAACTCCACGTCGTCATACCCATAGTCGGCGAAAATCCTCTTTATCTTCTCCTGCTGGTTTTCCGTCAGTTTCCACGCCCCCGAGTCGTATCTCGAAAAGTCCCTTCTGTTGCTCATTGTCTTGATGATGTCGTGGCGTATGGCCTTATAGTCGCATGCCTTTACATTGCCGAGAGCCTTTTTGAATCCCCATGCCACCTTAGTCTTCTTCATCTTATGAAACAGTTTGCATCCTTCCACCGGATTCGTGGTCGGCAGGATACATTTCCCACACAGGTCCTTCTGTTTCATCTTTCTGATGACATGCCATCTCGTGCATCTCTTCTTTATCTCGCAGTTTTCGTTCAAACAATGAACCCAATTGTACGGTGTCGTGAATTCTCCCTTCACGAAATCCGAATACTTGATTTCATAATGCATACTCAATGCTTTTTAAAAGTTTATGATTATATTATCCCGGTCCTTTGTTCAGCCCTGATGATTGATCAGAGCTTGGCGAGACAGTGATGCAGTCGTGCGCGCTTCGCTCCATCCCGTTTCCGCTTTCCGGTCCGTATGCCTATAAAATAAAGTCCATTTTCCCCTCATGTCATATTCCATCCCCTTCCATACGATTAATTCTTCTTATTCCCCAACCATCCAGACAATCACCCGATGGTTTTCGTCATGCAAAAAATGTGGAAGTGTCTGAATTACAGATACTTACGCATTGAAGACCAGATGGTTGACGGTTTGAGAGAGAAAAATTGCTTATTCGGGTAATTTGCAGTACATTATTCCCGTCTTGAAGTCGAGAATCCATTTGTGTCTATACATGAAAGAAGAAGACAGCATTCCGGATATCGGTGGCAATTCCTCCCCTTCAGAGTCCTTTAAATTTTCCATGATATGAGGAGGTTCATCAATCACCTGCACATTGTCCTTATAAGAACAGAGTTTAGGATCGTCTTCTGTTCCGCCAACACTCAACAGACTGAATTCCACATTTTTGATTGTCGTTTTTATTTGCCTGTTGTTGAAAAGGGTGAGAATCCCATTATTTATGACGTTTCCATTAGGCAACCCGGCTTCATCTATCATGTGGCTTGTCATGACAGTCTTGTCCGCACCCGAATCGACAAGCATTATGAATTCGTTTTCTCCGCTGGAAATGCCCACCACAGGGATACCGTAGTTCTTGAACCCATACTCCATGGGGAAAAAGAATTCGCAGTTGTCGGGATGGGTGAAAGTGCCGTCAGAGGTATAGAGCATTTCTTTGGCGTAGTCCAGAGTGAGTTGGTGTCTTATTAAGAATTTGCAGCCTACGATGCCTATCATTCCCACAAGTATCTGGTCGAAGTCTGATGCCTCACTCACATAGAACACGTCGCTGAACTCTTGATTGTTGCCCATCTTGAAAGTGAAGTCAACAGCATAGCACTCATTGCTCTCTCCTTGAATTGTGCTTATATGTTTGCTGTCACCCTTCCTGACGGCAGAATCATCCAGTAAATCCATTACGGATTTGTTGAGGATACAATCGAAGGAACCGGTGTCAATCAGTATTATGCCGAAATACACGTTGCCGTCTTTACCTTGGAAAGCCGCTCTTACAAGGGGTGAATTATCCGTTTTCAATGTTTTTAGTTTAGTTTCAAATTTCATTTTTTCCATATTGTAGTTTTTTTTTGTTTGGTATTGAGGGCTCCCCCTTTGATAGAGGGGAAGCCTTGGGGATTATTGTTTCTGATTTTTTGACCCAGATAGGTTGTGGCATCACGTATCCATCAGAAAAGTTCTTCGTCAAACTCTTGCTTCTTGATTCGCATTATCAGATAGCTGACGGACTTTGGCGCTTTCTTGCGGGTGTACTTCAATAGATTGTCAAACTCTTCTTCTGTCATATCCGAATTGAATGCCTCTATCAGTTCGCTTTCTCTCGTAGAATCGAGCATGATGGATTTGCGCTTCATCAGCATGCGTAGGGCATGAATGCCACGGTCGTATTTCGGTTTCGCTTCAACCAGTTTTCTCATCAAGTCGAGACCTGGTTCGCCGATGTGCATTTCGTTGAGCATGGCAATATTGTAGAGCACCTTGGCATCAGGGGTCGCCATGTCGAAGACATCTCCCATTAGAACGTTCACTTCGTCTGCTTCGTTGTATCTGCCTGACATTGCCAATGCACGGGATTTCACGTATAGGGCTTCCTGACATAGATGCTTCTGAAGAACTGTATCCGCCAACATCAAAGCCTGTTCGTATTTTCCGGCATAGAGGCTGAGCAATGCCGCCAAGAACGTTGCTGGCCAATGATTGGCTTTTAACAGTCCTGTTGGAACATTCTCTATGCTTCCCATCAGAAAATCATCGCATACTACAGTGTCGAGGAATCTTTTGGCTTGCAGCATTGCTTCCTTGATATCTCCAGCCAGAGCCTTCTTGTTCACCAATAGCAGGTATTGCCTGGCGGCTTCGTCGTAGTCGTTCTGCTTGAGTGCCGCATATACTGCTTTGCCGCTCTCTATCTCGTTGTTGATGAGATGCTCGTCGTTATACCCACTGGCATAAGCAAGAATTTCACGGTTTGTATACGCATACTGCGGTATGACATCTTTGGAGAGGAACAGTCCGTCCAATGTTCTCACTCTGCTCAATGCCACATACAGCTGCCCTGCAGCAAAGAGGCCATGGCTAAGGTTCAGCGACATCTTGTCGAATGTCATGCCTTGGCTTTTGTGTATGGTGATAGCCCATGCCAACTTCAGTGGATATTGTGTGAATGTGCCTGTGACATCCTTTTTTAGTTTTTGCAACTTGTGGTCATATTCGAAATCTACAGAATCCCATGAGGTGCAAGGCACGGTGTAGGTGTTGCCGTTGTTGAGACAGACGTGGATCTCGTCTTTCGTGAGTTTCACCACCTTCGCAAGTGTGCCGTTAGCCCATCGCTTAAGCTGGTCGTTGCGAGTGAACATTACTTGTGCGCCAACCTTAAGATGAAGGTTCAGATCCACAGGCAGTCTCTTGTCGTCGAACTTCCCTGAAACGGTTCCCTCGTAGACGAATTCCTCAGCATCAATCTCAGAAAGACACTTGTGGTTTATTTCGCTGGCGGTCTTGTTGAGAGACGTCAGTGTGATGACCATTCCATCCTTGGCTTCAGGCTGCACCACGCGGCGGTTGAGATTCATGATGTTCTCAGGTGTTACCTTGTTCATGCGTACATTTTCAAGGATATGCAGAAATTGCTTGTCGTCATCCTGTCTATACACCTTCTGAAATTCAATCTTCACCATGCGCATGTTTTTTATGGCATTGGCTTTATAGAAGAAGAACTCGTTGGTCTGATAGATGTCGTGCATCAATTCCCATTCTGCTCCATGTCTCACTATTGGAGGCAGCTGAAACATATCGCCAACGAAGATTATCTGTTTGCCTCCGAAGGGCAATGTGGTGCGCAGAGTCTTGCGCAGCGTGTAGTCGATGGCATCCACTATGTCGCATCTCACCATTGACACCTCATCGATGATGATGGTGTCGGCATGCAGGAGCGTCAGGATGCGGGCCTCATTCAGTTTTCCGCAGGTTCCAGGAGGACATACTTCCATCGGAAGACCGAAGAAGGAATGTATGGTGTCGCCGCCAGCCAAGATTGCGGCGACTCCGGTAGGAGCCAATGTTATAAACTGCTTGTCAACCATCTTCTGAACGTTGCGTAGAAAGGTGGTTTTGCCGGTTCCTGCACGTCCTGTGAGAAAAAAACTGCTGTTGGTGTTGGCAATTAGCTCGTAGGCGAGCATCTGCTGCAGGTTTTGGGGGTCTATCTGTATATTCTCCATATTATTTCTGTTCTATTGCTGGTAATATTTGTGTAAGGCGAGTATTGAAATCTGCATCAAGGAAACTCTTGTAGCATTTGCCGATCAGACTTTTTGCCTGTATCTCGATTTCTTCTGCCGGTACTGATGTGCGTTGTGATTTCAGTATGCCTGCGAGGTAATCCTTGACCATCCTTTCTGATTCCGCGCGTATGAACTCTTCGTTTCTGTGCACCTTGTCATAGTCTCGCTTCTGTATCAACTCAAGCTTCTTTTCATTGAAAGCATATATCTCAATGCTGTCAATGTAGGTCCAGTTGTGGTAGAGTCCCACTTTCTCCACTATGACAATGCGGTCGCAGAAACGAATTCCCCGATAGTATCGGTTCCCGTTTCCACTTTCATATTCGTTACAGATGAACATCTTCTGTCCATTGTCCCATGCCGGAACGCTGGCTCTCTGATTGCCGAAAGTAGGTAGTATGCTGTCAAACAAGTTTTTGCTTATTGCCTTTGCTAATGAAGCCATGTTTTTTCCTTTCTTTTAAGGTTTTAGTTAATTAGTTCTCGTTTTCTCTCTTTCTGTGAGGGGCAGATCATGCAAGCATTTTACGCTGAGTCTGCTCAATCATCTCTTTTGAGAAAGATAATATCTGATGCTCGCTGATTCGCTGCCCGAGAGCTTTTGCCTGTCCTATGAGGAAGTCTTTTAGCATGAGAATGCTTTGCTCTTTGGCAAAGAACTCAGAGAATACTCTCCAGTTGTATCCTCCCCATGATTTCTGGGCAATGATTCTTGCCTTTTTGCCGTCCCATCCAAACAGTGTTATACCGTTGAGGAAGGTGTGGGTATGTCCTTGGCCGATGTTGTAGTACACGGCAAGACGGTCGGAGATACGGATTGCCTTGTAGTAGGTGTTGCCGGCGGCGCTGGTGTAACCACAGGTCAGAAACACGTTCTTCTCTGGATTGTATGTTAGAGAACTTCCCGAAAGGGCTGGTAATGCCTTGGCGGCAATGAGTGCGAGTGATGTGCTCATAGTCGTTAGATTCTTGTTTTTTGTTTAGCGGAATAGGCCGCCACCTCTGTTGTGATGAAGAAATAATGTGTAAACAAATCCAACTCTCTCGGAATTACGATGCAAAGTTATAGCATTTTTATCGTCCTACCTAAGTCTTTCAAAAGTGTATTGGTTCCTCAGTATTTGGAACCAATACGATGTCCTATGTTAGACTATGCAGCAAACCTTTTCTTGCGGATAGCTTCCATGCAACGACTTGTGCCAGTAATGGAAATATGTATTGAAGTGAGGTCTTCTGTGCGACCAAATTTCTTGTGGTTTGCCTGAGCCTGACGCTTCTCGACGATTCGCCTTAGTATGCGGTTCTGAATGCTCGGTGACTTCGTCTGGCTCTTGATGCTGAGGTTGAGAAGAATGCCGTCAAGAACTTCTATCTCAATCTTCCTTGTGATAGTATCACACACATATTTTGCTGATGCTGAGCGGTATCGTGGAGTGTGCTCCACCTTCTCCCAGCTCTTGTTGACCTTACGGCGTGCATTGGCTTCTGCTTTCTTGTTCTTCATAATCTGCTTTTGGCTTGCTTTCTTGTTCATAGTGTCCTTGCTGTTGTTTGTTGCCTGTTTCATAGTATGCTGATTGTTGTACCCCACAAACGATTTGCAGCGTCAACTCCGAGGTGGTGTCGAAGTTTGACGCTGCAAAGGTAATACGTTTCTCGCTAATAAAATCAAGTGGTCATGAGTATATTGGTTCCTCTCAATTTGGAACCATTCCGCTATTCATTCTTAGGGTATAAGTCAGATAAAGCACGCACTCGTTGTGCCATTTCATCACGTACAGATTCTGGTGAAATAATCTCCAATCCTGCCCCCATCTGAAGTATGCGTCCGTAGAATTCGTTGTTTGGCTCTACATCAACAGAGAACTCTGCATACTCTCCATCGTCATATATGCCAAATGGCTTAACAATGGTATAAGTCTGATGAAGAGGCTTTGTATCCATCAATTTATAAATATATAATGAACGCGCGCGAATGACTACATGCTCTTTCTTGGCATCTATCTTATGGCTTACGCCCACAATGTCCTTGAAGAACTCGTCATAGAAATGCTTTGGTGCTGGCACATATTCTACTTTTGACCTTTCGCGAGGTCTTGACTGAATTCTATCAAGAGCTATATTGTAGCCATATTCTGGTTCTCTTCCCTCTACATGACCGAACAGATGCCATCTGCCATTATATTCCTTCAGGTACTGAGGATGGAACATAAGTGTAACTTCTTCCTCATCAAATGGTTTGTAGTCAATCTCCAACACCATTTTGTTCATGATGGCTTCATACAACGATGGCAGATACTCTATGTTGGTCAGAATACGGTCAATACTTGCGCTTATTACCTGTTCTCCCTTTTGTCGCTTCGCTTTCATATCCAACAAGTCCTGGCAATCCTTGAAGAAATACTCTAACCATGACTTAGGAAAGAAACCGGCAGAATCTTGACAGAACTTCCAATACTGACGAAGATTATTGATAGCCTTTGCATTTCGCATATCTGCAAGAGGATCGTTGTCCTTGCCTATGTAACGGAATCGCCAGTTCTTATTATTGCCGTCTTCCTCGAAGCAGTCGTCAACATTCTTATTGTGAACACCCAGTTTCTCGCGGATGGCTTTCTTTACGATACAAACGGTCTTCTTTAGTTCGCCATAACCATCACAATTGGATAAGTTTGCGGGTAGCTCTTCTATAGAGCATCCTAACCTTTCAGCCATAATATCTGCATTAGTAACCCATCGGCGACTCATCAGCCACCGATAGGTTATTATAGCGAATTCGGCCTTATAGCTCTCGCCATCAAAGAGATTCTTGCGTTGCATTATGACTATTTAACTTGAATGTTGGTTGCATACCAGAATGATTTACTAGAATCTTTTCTGTTTGCTTCTTTCTTTGCGGTAAATGTAACCATATCGTCTTCATAATAGTCGCTAAAGAATTCATCTCTTATTTCTAAAGGGTGAGGATGATTCGCACATTTAACCTTTTTACGAATACGACCAAAACGATCCTTTACTTCTATTACTTGGCCTGTGTAAGTTTGTCCTTCTTCAAGCGTTTTCGTAGATTCTACTTTTGAAGTTTTTTTCTTTTCTTCCTTTTCTAAAGCCGAGTTCACTAAACCCCAAGAATACCAATATATTGGCGCAAATCTGTAGTATCTTCCTTTTGTCGTAATCTTTTCAGCCATGATACCATTTGCAAATATGAGACGCTTTAAGTCGTCTGGAGACTTTACAACAGGACTTTCAACTATTCTGTTATACGTTATCGAAATCAATTCTTCGAATTGGGCTTCTGTGAGTGCTTTATATCTATATTTTTCACCAACAGAAGTACGTATCACTTCTTTGAAGCGTAACAGATCTTTACTGAATGCGTCTTGAGTTAAATCTGCAAAGTATTTCTCTGTTGTATCTTCACGCACGGATTTTGAGGCATATATTTCAGATGAAATAATTCCATTTTGTACATATCTCTCAGTCTTTGCTAATGCTTTATCAACAGCATTTGAATTAAGTGTGTTAATAAATGGACGCAAACTAATAGCGGTATTGTCTGCATTGGAAAGTTCCTTTTCAAAATATTCCCATGGACTTCCAAGTGTAATAACTCCAACCTTAACAATTTTACCAAAGAACACCTCAATAATTAGTTTCATTTGGGCTATGCTTAAATCCTTAAATTGGTTTTGAGGGAATTTGGCAAAAGAAGCTTTTGTATTCTTTATATAATTAGGGTCTATTCCAACTTTTTCTGCAATTGCCCAGTATGCCTTACTTGCGTTCTCGCTTGAAAAAATCAGCTTAAAAAAGAAACCAAAGACCTCGCCTATTGACCATTCTATGTGAATGATACTGTTTTCAAGTCTTGCCGTATTTGTTCCTTCAATCTGTTTGAACAAGTCTGTTCTAACAAATACTTTAGGCGTTATATTAGAGAATGACTCGCAATTGTTTCTCCAATAATTAATTAAAGGCGAAACGGCTTTATTCCATCTTAAAGGATTGATGCATGTGTCCAGGCGGTCGTACAAGACGAAAAGACGCTTTTGGCGCTTTTGGAGGTATTCATTAAGATGCAACATGTCTTTATCTATAGCGATTAAAGCATTTACGCCAAGATTTATAAGTTTATCAATTCTTAACAAAGCCTCCTTCGCAAATCCTGCACCATCTAATGGCTCTATGTATTCAGAGAGTTCACTTTGCTCCTTAATTGAAGAAAACTCTGGACGCAGTAATAATGCGTTCCAAGTGTAAATCTGCCAAAATGTGTTAAAGTAGTATTCTGGTTCATCGATAGCTCCGTATCGGATATTATCAAATACTAGAGAAGCCTCATTTGTCGGCAATATATTAACGAAGATAGGTTCTAATAGATCCTGGTTCTGAGTTCCCGACCATTTTTGAATGTTAGCAGAAATCTTTTTGTCTGCTAAAGCCTTATACAGATAAGTCTTACCTGTACCCTTATATCCTTGGATTAAAAATTTTTTGGGGTCAAAGAGTTCCTTCATACAATTTCTGTAGAAGAATTGTTCTTCTTTGATTTGTGTGTCTTCTGCAAAGTTTGAAACATTTACCAAAGCATCTTTTAGATGTTTCAGCACGACATTTCTTAACTGGATAGCAGGAGTGTTGCTTGTATATGTAAGCGTTGGAGTCTCTTTGAAGAATTGATTGCTTATTTTTTCAAACAAAGCATTATAATCATTAAATTTCTTTCCTTTTACAAGTTCTACAAAAGCAGAATCCGACAAATAGTCACCTGTACCAATCTTTTCTAGAAGAGTATTTCGATGAAGATACAAAAAAGATGGATAGTTTTTGTTTTCATTTCCAACATAACTAATATATTGTTGTACTTCTTTTTTGTGATTTTCAACCCATGTGTCATCTGCTTTTTCAGGAAGTATAGAAAACACTAATTGCAAACTAAAAGAATTTCCTTTTTTATAATATTCTCTCAAAAGATTCATCAATCCAGGTTGTGTTTGGCGGCTAAATCCAAAAAAACCGACCACACTAGATGATAAGTATAATGCTACAGTTCCAAAAATGTCGTTAAAACCAGTTCTCGAATCTAACAATATAATATCTGGTTCTATAGTCTCATTAATTCTATCCAATAGAAGGTTAAAATATTTAACCACAGAGTTAACGCTTGACAAGTTAATTTTTGCCAATCCTTCAAGATAATCATTTCTGTCGCCCCCTCCACTTAAATCAGAATATCCTTCATTAAGATTGCCTGCAGGAATAAGCCAGATGTTATTTAAGTTGTTATATGCAAAATTATTCTCATTGTCATCGCCGACGTTAATTATATAATCGTTGATGTCTAAATCTTCTGGATGAGAAGTCAATTGTGCGTCACTCAGGAATTCTACTAACCCGTTTTTCTTTCCGCTTTGTAAACCATTATGTTCGGACAAGTCAAAAAAGTTGAGATAACCCGGTGCTTCCAAGTCACAATCAATAATAACAACGCGTTTCTTTTTTATGTCATTGTCATTAACCGCAAGGCTAATTGCATAGGCTATCATTGTAGTGGTTCTACCCATACCTCCTTTGTAGCTATAAAAAGTCACAACAGGCGCTTTGCTCTTCCCTTTTACAGATGATGTGTTTTTAGGCTTAAGTAGAGAGTCAAAGCGGTAACGTGGTCCCCAATCAATGACATCCTTTTCATTTGTAAACATGTTTGCATAGAAAGGGTCATCTGCAGCATCTTCTCTATTGACAAGATTAAAAGTAATTTTAAGATTGTCCTTGTGCCTGTTGTAGAACTCTCCATCTTCATCTGATAAAGAACAAAGTTCCATATAGAAATCTTTCTCGTATTGACTTGCAATTGGTAGATTGGAAGTCAGTACGTACACATCAATACTACAATTGACTCTAATGAAAATCTTGAATTTATCTTCGCCTTTTTGAATAAGGAAGTTTTTCAATCTATTTGCGATGTCTGATATTCTTATCATAATTATATGTGATTAATATATATTGTTTGACAAGTGTTTATAAGCCTATTTATGATATCATAGTCAAGATTCGGGAGCGGATTGGATTGCCCTTGATAATAATACCTAACATTTGGCGACCAATTATTAATTAGAGTTTCTACATCCCTGTCTATTACGCCATTTCCAAGATATGGGACATCGTTAAACGAGGGATCAGGTTTTAATAGGTTCATAACAATGCTTTGAAATTTATGGCCCTGAACACTCATCGCTCCGCTTGGGCGGTTTTGAAAAAATGATGGAACTTTTTCTTCACCCGTTATTCTATCCCGAAAGCTTCTTACATAATAGAAATCTAAATTGGTCCTTTGTGAGAAAGCTAAATTGTAATGTTTTTGAATATCGTCGGAAGAATTCCAATGATTCAATTTGTAAGCAGAGTAAACAGTTATTCCTTCCAAAATGTAACCTGCAATATAATATAACCTGAGTTCGGGATAAGAAAGTCTTTATAAAAGTTGGTAATCTCAATAATTTTTAGTACCTTTATGGTTGTAAATCAATTAGTTATAAAGTAAAAGGATACTATAGTTATGGAGATTACCAAGG